>JAABUN010000720.1_pt1 | contig 82196 bp, 78 predicted proteins | sample 5559311 | NCBI WGS metagenome assembly JAABUN01 (sample SAMN10711877, study PRJNA513370) | rock metagenome | isolation source: Antarctica rocks | place: Antarctica: Victoria Land, Siegfried Peak sud
CCTTCACCTCCTCTCCATCCCATCCCATCCCATCCCAACCAAAAAAGCGCAGTACACCAAATCTCATCCATCAACAGCGCCATACCAGCGTAAGAGAAAGAAGCGACGATCCAATCCAATCCAATCACTTCGCTTTAGAATGGGCGAGGATGTGAAGAACGACGTATGCGGGAATGAATGTTTACATCTGCATGATTATATGGGATAACATATGGTTGGGGGGGAGAGGGAGAGGGGAGGTGAGATGAGATGGTGATGGTGATGGCCTATACATATTCCGTAGCAGGTTTGGAGATTGGGAATGCGTGCTTATTCAACGTAAAGTAGATAGATCAGGGGCGAAAATAGAACCATCATAATTGTGTTAGGAGTGGGAGCATATCAAGTAACATGCATACCTGGCATGTAACGAGGGGTCAGCACAAGCAAATAAGCTACGACTTTCATATGCCAGCAACATAAATACATGAGCACGTTTCATTCATCCATAATTCCCCCTTCCCCCCCCCCAGCAAAATCTCTCCCCCAACTCAACCAAACAGCGCATCCCCAAGACGAATCGACACCGTCTTCGTCTGGCTATAATTCGCCAACGCCGCCTCCCCCAACTCCCGCCCGATGCCGCTCTCCTTGTACCCCCCAAACGGCAACTGATGATGCAACATATTATACTGATTGACCCACACCGTACCCGCCCTCAACGCATTACTGACCCGAATGGCGGTGTTCAGATTGGACGTGTGCACGGCGGAGGCGAGACCGTACGTGGTGGCGTTGCCGAGACGGATGGCGTCCTCTTCGGTCTTGAATTTCGCGATGGAGCAAACGGGGCCGAAGATCTCTTCCTGCATGATCTTCATGTCTTCGCTGACGTTGGAGAAGATGGTGGGTTGGATGAAGTAGCCTTCCTTTCCGACGCGCTCGCCGCCGGTTTCGATCTTGGCGCCTTCTTTCTTGCCGGCGTCGATGTATCTGGGTGGGTGTTAGTAGGGTGAGTCTCAAGGGGTGGGAGGATGGAGCTCACTCCATGATGCGGTCGTATTGCAATTGAGAAACTTGAGGGCCCTGGAATGTGTCCTGGGCGAATGGGTCTCCGACCTTGTTCGCCTGTGCCCTCTCCTTGAATTTCTCGACGAACTTGTCGTAGATACCTTCTTGCACGTAGACCCTCGTACCCGCACAGCAGCACTGGCCGTGGTTGAAGAAGACACCGAAGTTGACCCACGAGATGGCATTCTCGATATTGGCATCCTCAAAGACGATATTAGGACTCTTGCCACCCAGCTCGAGCGTGACCTTCTTCAGGTTCGACCCTGCGGCGGCCTTCATGATCTGGCGGCCGACAACGGTGCTACCGGTGAAAGCAACCTTGTCTACGTCCATGTGGGCGGAGAGCGCAGCACCGGCGATCTTGCCGAAACCGGAGAGAACATTGATGACACCAGGTGGGAATCCGGCCTCCTTGACGAGCTTAGCGGCATAGAGGGCACCAAGCGGGGTCTGTTCGGCGGACTTGAGGACCACGGTGTTACCGCAGGCGACGGCTGGACCAATTTTCCATGCCCACATAAGGAGGGGGAAGTTCCATGGGATAATTTGGGCACAGACACCAATCTATCCATTGTCAGCCTCCTATCGCTCCACCTCCCATATATATTAGGGTACTCACAGGTTCCTGCTTGGTGTAGTTGAACGTCTCGTGATTGGTCTCGATGACCTTGCCCTCAATCTTGTCTGCCCATCCACCGTAGTATCTCAAACATCCAGCGCACAGGCCGATATCAGCCTTGGCCATGCTGAAGGCCTTGCCATTGTCCAAGGATTCGATAGCTGCGAGCTGATCGAGGTTCTCTTCGAAGAGGTCGGCGAGCTTCATGAGGTATCTCCCTCGCTGCTCTGGGGTGACAGTTCGCCATGTTCCTTCAAAGGCCTTCCGGGCAGCGGAAACGGCGTGGTCGACGTCTTTCTCCGTAGCTTCGTGGACGGCTACGATGGGCTTTTCGTTGCTAGGGTTGATGCTCTCGAACGTCTTGCCATCCTGGCCTTTCACAAACTCGTTGTTGATGAAACTATGGCGGTGATGGTCAGTATGGGGTCTTGGTGGGGCTAGATTGCAATGCGGGGTAGTAGCACGACAACGGCAATGGCGACGGGACTGCACGTCGACAATGCTGGCGTCTGCAAGTAGGCTGGACCCAAGCAAAGGGGAGAGACTCACAGTCCAGTGGGTTGTTGATATTTGCCTGACTGAGGCGTTTCTAGCGTAACTTCGAGAGACATAATGAAATTGGTGTATGAAATCGGTGGTTCTGATGTAGATGTAGTGGTCAACCAATTGATGGTGGTTTATACAGGATGGAATTGGATGGAGAGGAGGAAATCAGAGTGTTAATGGCTTGTGTCAAAGGGTTGTAATATTTACAGTGAATGCGGCGAGAAAGGAAGGCTCGTCCGGTCATTATACTGATCTGCCTGCTCCTCTTCATAGGCCCAACAGTATCTAGTAGTATCTTCCCCACACTTTGACACCGACCAGACTAGAGCATCGGCTGCGTCATTGTCCACCTTGGCGGCAAAAGTCAGTTTTGGTTGTCGCCGTTCAAAGGTCAAAGGGTTTGGTGTAAGACGATGAGGGGTAATTGGCCCCTCCTCGGCATAGCCAAGAAAGGCATAGCTGAACTCTCACCAGATGCTTGATGCGCGAACGGCAGGCCTTCCGTGGTCTAGACCTGTCCCTCATGTCTTTCATGCATGCACCTTCCTTCCCAATGTGTCCGGGAATACCACATTCGACACAAGCTGTTGATCGAGATCGTCGAGTTGTCCACTCGCCAAGCCAGGCCATGTGTAATCGCACAGAAGAGGACTGCCGTCATTCCGCTCGAGTCATCCCCGTCAGTTCACCAGGTGTTCAGAGCATAACGAGCCTTGTGCTTGTATGGTGCAACGATAGTTGAGCGGTAGCCAGAAAGATCCTCATCTGGACGATCCGCACGGATGGAAGAGGATAGTACGATACCCCGGATTCAATCCATTGGCTGGAGAGTTGACAGGGACCACCGGAGAGGCTTCTATTGGTGCCCTAGCAAGCCTTTCGAAGGTTCCAACAGTAAGATGTCGCTTTCCCGGAGGCGAATGGATCTGGCGTCCGATCCCTAGTCTCGATTCAAGAAAATGCAACAAAGCCGGCAGATACTGCCAACGAAGTCTGCTAGCAAAGTAAACTGGCAAAGATTATCCGAAAGTCGTGGTAAAGGTCCCAAGATGCTGCAACGCTCCATCATGCCATACCTTGATGCCACGTTCAGATATAATGCTATGCAATTAGTGGTCCATGACATGAAAGTACCATCTTGACATCCACCCCATAAAGTGTTCCACACCTACCTCCGGCTCCTTGCAGGTCGTGCAGATGGTGCAGGTTCGAAAGCATCATCATCATCGGAGATATCATCTTCAACCTCTACTGCTGTCGTCTTTGCGGGGGCCCGTCTCGTAGGCTGAGAGAAGCTTAGCTGTGATTGCTTGGCCGTTTGACTTGCAACACCTCGGGCAGGTGCTTTCGTTCGGGTCTCCTTCACCGGTGCAGCTTTCTTACCTCGCGTGGGCGGCGCTGGTTTGACAAAAAGTTGCTGGCTGTCGTCCTCGTCCGAGTCGACCATGACCACGTCTTCGTCTTCCTCCTCACTCTCAGATTCGACAACTTTCTTTTTGCTCCTGGAATTCTTGGCCGGCGCTGCTTTCTTCGCGGGAGCAGCAGCCTTCTTCGGTGCGGCGGCTTTGCCTCGACCTTTCGCAGGAGCTTTGGCAGCTGGTTGAGCTACAGCATCGTCGGAATTTTCCTCGTCTTCATCCGCAGAGAAATACCTGGCCATTGGTTGCGCAGCCCACTCCCCTTCCAACTCTGAGTCCCAGCCATCTGGTTTGGGCTTGATCTTGGCATTCGTTAGTCTCTTGATACGGCCAGACGCAAAAAGCTCCTCGAGGTGGGATTTGCCTTCTTCCATAGCCTCTCTGATACTGTCCTCGTCCACATGGTCCATCTTCATCAATGATTCGACTTGTTTCGTCAGATTCTCAGTGACGAAAACCTCCATAGCATGCTTGTCATCTTTATCGACGAATTGGCCCACTGCGTCTCCAAAAGAGTTCTGTGGTAAGATCGTGAGAGACTGGGCCGAAAGAAACTCCTTTACCAGCTGATCAATCTTGATAGAATCGAGGGCGAGAGATGCTAGCGCAGACTCCTCAGGCATATCTGCGTCTCCCTTTGATCTCCTCGTTGCCCCTGCCTTCTTTCGATAGAACTGCACCACATCGTTCTTGTTGGCGACCTTGTCAACGAACCGGTTCGAAAAGCGCTGAGGGTTCTCGCAATCGAAATTACCACCTTCAGGCGCTGTATATTCCACCCTGAGTCTGATCAATGGCTTAGGTGGCTTCTCGTCCTCATCCCGGCTATCCTCTCCCCGTGATTCCTCCCACTCCCGATTTGCTTGTTTGATCATCTCATCTACGATACCTGTGAGAAATTGTGTCAATTCCGTCCGATTACTGGCCTTCTTCGCAAGCCTCATTGCCGCTTTCTCTTCCCCTAGAACGATTTCCCTCATGATGAAGGGCCGTACGGTCTTTAGTGGGATTGTCTTGACCGTGAAGTCTCGTCCAGTGATACTCATGACGGCGACGTGTTTGGGTACTGCTTCGCCGGGCATGAGAGAAGTAGCTACTGATGATCCTGGTTGCATGACATAGAAGTTCTTGCCCGGATTGAACTTAGGATCAATAAGACACTCGTGCTCATGGCCCCATATGACCATGTCCAGAAAGTCTGGGAGGAAATCTTCTGGAAGCCAATCAGTCCCGGTATGTTCGTAGCTTGTAACGATCAGTATCACTTCTTGTTTGGAGGAATGAACCCACTGATTCTGATGAACGCTCATAAGGTTAAACCAGTCCTGCTTTTGTGTGCCGGGCCGGAAGAATTTTACTTTTCCATCTCTGAAGGTTCTGTACAGCCGCTCGTCCCTCACATTGCTCATACCGTACAATGCAAGCTTGGTATTTCCTTTTTGTAGTAGCACAGGCTTGATTTGGATATTATCTGCTTCTGGGGTCCGCCCATAGTAGTTGACGAGCCCAGCTGCTTGAAGTAAGTCCAGAGCAGCTAAGTGGCCTTCCTAAAGATCGTCAGTCCAGCGTCAAGATCAGAATTTGGCTCTATGCAACGCACCCCTGAGGGATCATCATGGTTGCCGTGTATAGAAAAGACTGGGATAGCAACATTGATGTCTGGATCTTCGTAGTTGACATGGTCGAACGCTCTACCACCCATCAGCCACAGGTCCCTCATCGAGAGGACTGCAGCAATTTTTACCCTGTAAACACCTCGCTACTGTCACTCAGCATCTCCAGCTCGCAAGGCTTCTCCCCGTAACAGTTCATTCGTAGGGACCGCATGACGTTGAATATCGCCTTCCTCGAGGGTTTGTTCTCGTGGAACAGATCCCCCGCCAGCAGTACCATGTCAACATCCTGGTCTTTTGCGATACACATGACTTCGTGAAAGCTCCTCCAGCTATCATCGCCTCGAATGGCGTCTCGCTCTGCATAGCCGACATGACTGTCCGTCGCGATGAGTATACGGATGGTGTCTGCGGCTTGATTTGTCGGTCAGCAAAATTCTCCGGACCTGTAGTAGGAGTAAAGGGTGAAAGAAATTCGAGTATAGACGTTGCTATTACCTGGGAGGCCCGGCATAATGGGCTGGCGACAGTCTTCGCAATTGGTGAAGATCAAATGTGGGAAGATTAAGGATCATTTATTGTGCATTCAAACATCCTGGGGAGACCTTGACGAGAGTAATTCCCTTCTATACATTAAGTTAGTGAGCTTGGTGTACTGGCGTGACTGGTAGGACGCGTGCACAACACTTTGTACGCGAGACGCTAAGACTTTTATACATTTCGTGCAGAGGAATTCCCTAGCTCATGATTGGCTTTTCTTTCGGGTAAGGCAAACCGTTAAGATTGCTGCTACGAACTCATTGGCTATGCGCATTGCTCGTGAAAATTACGGTGCAAGAGCTGTGTCATCACTGCTCAAGCTACTGTCTCCGCACAATAGCAGCGCAGAACTCGAACGCATCTGGTTGCAAGCAGGTGACACGACTGTAAACATGGTATAGGCAGCCTTTGACATTCGGCTCAGTGGATGCGGGAGCATTTCAATTAAGATGGTGGAGAAAATCTGGCCACGCTTGTGATTGGACGTTGGGAATAGCTGTTGTTCGATTTACTCATGCGAGTAGTCTGTAGATAATCTGATACCAGCTCTTGACCACCCTAATTCTCAATGTGCCATCATACCTCCGCGATCTCCCTCAACCGTCGTATCGTTGATCTCGTAGCAGCGGCAGCTGGTGTCCTGTATGTCCACCAAGTAAGTAGTCATTCACCTCGAGCCCTCCAACTTCAACCCCTAAAGGACGTACGACACAGTCCAAGCTCCTCCTGCAACAGTCTTTTTGCACGCCTTACAGCTCCAGATTCCAACCGAGTGCCGCTTCACAGTGTTTTTGCCGCAAAATGTGCAGGTGTATCGGGCGTGCTGTGATATTTCCATCTTCTTGACTCTGGAATGGTAGGCATGAGAATTCTTCGGCAAATCCTTAGAACTGGGATGCATACTGCTTTCTGAGTGAAGCTCCATATCTACGAAATGCCGTCAGTGACAGGGTAGTCAACGCATGCGCTGGGTTGCTGACCTTGTTCCATCTATTGACAATTGTTGTCAGTCATGCTTTCGTGAGCAAGTGGAAAACAACATGACACTTACACTTTCCCGTCACGCCTACTTTCTTCGTACGCTTCGTCATTTTGGCGATGGGTATGCTACAAGGGCAATGGTGAAATACTTGCTGTAGTTGCGCTACGAAACATTGGATCGTGACAGTGTGCGACTAGCGGCTTGGCACTCTTGGCAACCTTCAAAGAAGCCGACCACTTTGCGTTCGCGATATGAGAACCACAATCACGTAGCTATGAAGCCTACGAATGTGCTATTGGCACGCTCGGTGTGGAAAGGTGAGCTCGAAACTATCCGAATTTGCTTCGTCACAAATTAACAATCATTCAGGTCCTAACATCGTGCCGTGAGTATCCACCACCATCCTGAGCGAACATCAGGAAGCGCATCTCCAACCACTTTGGGGCAAATACTGATGACTCTACTTTACCAACAGACTTCCAATCATTCGTCCTGCACCAGGTCAACGGACTCCACCCATCAAGACGCAAGCCCGCAGCGCTACGATCTTGCCAAATTTTGTTGGGCTCAAATTCCAGGTTCACAATGGGAAGATCTACAACGATGTGACTATTACTGAAGAGATGGTCGGGCATAAGCTCGGAGAGTTCTCAGCGTTTGTCTACCCCTGCCTCCGGTAGAGGAGAGGTGCAACAAGAGGGCTGACATGACGCTGCGTTATAGTACCAGAAAGCAGTTCAAGTACTCGCAAACGAAGAATCGATAGGCGGTCATTTTCTTGCCCAGATCATGACGTAGCGCTAGATAGGATGGTCGTTTGATGGCATGACGAGGAATTCGATCGGATACATTGAGTCCTTGAAGTCGACTCACCGTCCGATACCGTCGGAGCCTGCAAGGAGTACAACCGTACCATTGACCGAAAAGTCAGTCCTGTGGACAAACAAGTTGTTGCTCTACTTTCACCGCATGCAGATTGTTCAATGTTGGATGCAACTTGCCTCGTGATGGACAGCTGCTAGCCCTCGGATTGGTGACTTGGACAGCTAAAATTTCATTTCCTCCTTTTCCTTTCGAAGACAGGATTCACAAGCTCAGCGCCTAGATGCTAGATATGATATTGCAACGTGGCACTCGACACTGCTTTACGAAGTACTCCGGCTATATCGGTTAGAATTACGCCGCCGAACTACATTTCCTTGAAACTCTAGATATCAGCTTTCCGTATACAGTGTTAGCCTTAGGATGAGCTCAGCGCCTTCCAGCCGCGCTCTGAATTGGAACAAATTACGGAACGATTTTGCGAGGTCATCGTGAAGAGGCCTTCTCGCTTCTCTTACTAAATGCGTACCTGAACATTAACTGCACAGCCCCATAATCAGTCTCCGAGCCGCGCGCAGCCTGCAACATGAAACATGAAACAAACGAACATTACCATCATCACTCATGCAGAGCTAATCCACGCTATTCTTACCCCCGGGGCGATCACGCTGGGTACATACCGATATCAGCCATCCACAGCCAGCCTCAGGACTAAGGTATACGACCCCGCGCATCCAAACCGCACCGCACGCACCTATCCGAGCTCTATTTCACTCGGAATCACCCACCTACTCCGTACAAAGGCACTCATCACCAGGCAGTGTATACGGTAATCTACCTGAAGCGTGCAGCACATAGCCGCCTTGCATTCCACTGATCATCCCCACCCCCTGAAACACAATCCTCCGCCTCCATTGATTGAAACATGCAAGCGCCCGTATACACCTTGGTAACTAGAATTACTAGCATTCCAAATCCCCAGCCGCTGGGCGGAGCCTGCATGAATCCTTCTCCTACACCATAAAGTACTTTATGCATGTAAGATCAAAAGTCCAGCCCGCTATCGATAATGGAACTTTGGAAGGAAGCTAGAATAAAGTACTTACCTAAGGTAAGGGAGCGAAGGATTTGGCTTTTAGTGTCGACATGTGGATGCCACGCGGCGCTTATCCTCCTTCCAGAACCCCGATTCTACAAGTACGTATCCTACGGAGTGAACCAATCGGACACATCAACCTGTGATAGTGATCCATCAAAAACGCACAACCACACCCTTAAAAGAAATGAATACGTCGCCATACACCACCCTTACCCTCCCAGAGCATTCATCCCCTCTCGCATTGTACCGTTACTATCGACCTCTGTCATACCCCCTCCAGCCCCTCCAGCCCTCCCATAAGTAGTTCTAGTCCAAGCGCTTAGCTTACCTCCCCTCACACTGTAACCTCCCTAGCGCATCCTAGCGCACGCACACCTTCCCGATCCGACCAATGAGATAGCGCAGCGGCGCAAGGGGGTTTCATGCATGCATGCATGCTGCACATCATCTACTGGACTGTATGCGAACGGTGCGCTAGTGGGGCTGGATGCTGAATGTTAGGCGAGAAGGTGGAAGGGTTTTGTTATTCTGGGGGTTATGATGGATAGAGGGAGGGAGGGGATGGATGATGGGGATGGATGATGGGGATGGATGATGGGGATGGATGATGGGGATGGATGATGGGGATGGATGATGGGGATGTAGTAAGTAGGGTTTTATTCATGCCGCAGCTGGGAAGTTCGTGGGCGTGGTGTGGTGTGGTGTGGTGTCATGGAGTAGGAGGTGGGAGGTGGGTTGGAGGGTGGTCAGATGGGATTTTGTGATTGGGTTTTTGGGGATGATTGGATGGAAAAGGATGCGAAGGGTGGTGTTGGTGTTGGTATCGTAAGGTATTATTCGTGTTGGGTTTCGTGTTTTGTGTTTTGTATGGTAGGTACTCACTCGGCTCGAACAGATGGAAAGCCGTGTCATGGAGAAAGTCTTGGAGAAATGAATAGAATATATGTGAGTATATAAATTATGTAAATATAACAAATCAGTGGTCGTATGTCCTCTCTCGACCGACATCCACCTCCAACTTCAACTTCAGGCGTAGTGACAACTAATCTAGTAAGTGAGTGTGACTCAAACCCATCTAATATCCCAGTCCCAGTCCTAAAGACGCCTCCCTCGTGCGAAAATTGACTCATAGCAAAGAGTCCAGCAGCGCCCGATTATGCTGGCGAGCAAACAAAGAGTAAGAGTCATTCCCAATGTTGTTACAGTTGATGCACCGTAGCAATGCTTCGCTGGCAGATAAGGCAAGCCTCCCAAACGAAACTAGGGTATCTTCGCAGAATGCATGCAAATAGCGTTTGTAGAAATGAAAAGAGAGAGCAATCCTTCCCATGGAGTATCCGAAAAACATAGCAATGAGTCAGTCCTCCCGCGTTCTAGACGGCCGATGGCCGTCTCAAAATATCTTCGCAATTCACGTCGAATCGCATGTTCCAGAGCCTGATGCTTTGCATCAAGCTTTCCGTCTCTTCCAGTTTCCTGTCTCGTCCGAAGATGGAGTCGACGAATTCGGTGCCACTATTCCTCCCCATCCGTACGGCTCCCTTGGAGCCTTCCTTCCTCGCTACCTTCCACATGTAGTCTTCGCAGACTTTGAGGAGTGTCGTGAATCGTGCCCACAGTCTGTCTCCACTCACGAGAAAATCCTCGAGCAATTCGGCATTCTCCTCGGATTTGACGCGTGGCAGGCACTCGTCCGCCCGCTTGATTTTGTGGGCTAGCTTGATCAGCAGAAGCCAGAGTTCGCCTGCGACCTCTGACAAGGGTGTTTCGGCGCCATGGTGGAACACGGTCCAGTCATAGATCCATTTGCCGAGCGAATTAGCGTCGAAGACGCTGCCTAGAAGCAAGACCGGTGACTCAGTGGGATCCCAGTTCTTCAACGAATAGCCTGCGGGAATATGATACGCGGCCGCATCAGCGGCTGTTGCCTCACGTGGTGGCGCCGCCGCTTTTGCTGGTTTCGCTGATGTTGGCTTAGACTGAGCAGGTCGACGTGGCCGACTTGGCTGTGAGTCAGAAGGTTTTGCATAAGCAGTGGACTGTTTGGAAGAAGAGTAATGATTAGCTCTGAACTTCGCGTACTTTGCTTCTCGTTCCCCTTTGCGCGGCTTGATGAACGAGTATGTAGGCGAATCATCTGCTTCGTCAGACGTATCAACGATGATAGGCTGTTTCTGCGATTGCACGGACGCGTGGCGCCTTGGACCATAGGTGTTGCCACCGCCACGGGCGTCGGACGATGAAAAGCGCCGAGGCTTTTGTCTGATGTGGCCAAAAGTACTCACATAGTCCTGGTTGACGGCGGGCGACGCGTAGTCTGGCCGAGTTGCGTAGAAGGTTGGCGATGGATATCCAGCTGGAGAGTGCCAGGCTCCAGGAGCCTGTGGAGAGTTGTAGCTAGCTTTGCGAGAGTGTCGTTTGGCCTGCTTCGGCGATGATGTTGGTGATTTGTATGGTTGTGGTATGTAGTAGATGTAGCCCGGGTACGGAGGTGAGCTCGTAGGGGAGGTAGATGCTGAGGTTGTATAGCCGTTGTATCTGACGTATCCCTGCGGAGGGACTGAATGGTGATGATACATGTTGTGTAGGTGTCGCGTGCATTGAAATCGATATGCTGTTATGTGCAGGGTGGATCTCGTCCTCGACCCGGACAAAGGGTATGCGCAGCGGTGTTTGCCGTCGGTCTTGGTCGTTGACCGTTGTTGTGTCGGAGGAGAGGAGAGGGAGGAGGTACTTGACTCTGGCTCTCTCTAGACATATGGTCGGTCGAGGGGAATCTGAGGCACTTGAGTGATTGTACGTGATGGATCTATGCTGGGCAAGATCCAAGTAAAGCTGTAAATGAGCGAATGCGTTTGCGCGACACGATAGCAGCTGTCAATGGTGAAGTTGAGAACGTTGGAGAGAAAGGCAGACAAAGGGGAGGGCGACCAGAGTAATAAAAGATGGCGGGAATCCCAGACTCTGATCCCTGTCGTATTGAAAAGTCTAGCTGCGTGTAGAATACAGCTAGTGTGTCTTGAGCCAGGTACAAGAATCCTGAGCAAGGGGATCCAAGACGCAGTTCCCGAGCGGCAATGTTATTGACTTGTGATTGTCTCTTCTCTGTGCTGGTCAAAACGTGGTCACAATCTTCTTTTGCTCCGAGCTGAGTCGCAAACAGCTCTTTCTTTGAAGCTGAGAAGTTTTCGTGTCGCGAGCGGTATTGTAGGAGATGTCAAGGTTGCATCTTCGGGAAGTTGATTTGTTGGTACGAATTGTGGAAATTACTAGTTGAGGCTCTCCATTCAAGGCTAAGCGGACCAAAGATCTGTATGGATGCCCTACCAACACTCTCACTGCCACTCAAGATGCAGCATCACTACAAATTGATTGTGAGATGACTCGACTGAACTTTTGCCTCTGCAAAAAACAGGTTGAGCTCTGCGCTGTTTATATTCGTCTCATTGCCTCCCCTAGAACCACCCAGCTGGTTCTCCCACAGAGATTGCTGATTACCTGAGCACCACTTTTGTCATCTTTGCGCAGCAACATTATCGTCCTCCTTCTGAACCATCTATAACCAGCGACCAAGGTAACGTCTCATACCTGACTCCTTGGTACTTGCAGGTATCATGCGACTCATGATCAGGATGGTGCATCGTCCCTTGTCTCAGCAGGCCACATCCCACCATTTCACACCTTTGCTTGGTACCACCATGGCCGTATGGAAATGCGATTCTTCGTCATGTCTGACCCCAATCCGATGGAACCTGCTCTGCACCGCTGACCCACATACTCGGGACGGGGATGTTCGGTCTCAAGATGACAGTGGGTGGTAAAACAACGGTCTTTGGCAGCATGAGAGCATTGACGGGCTTCCTACATAAAGACGGTCTGCGGGCACCCAGATACTCCTCATCTGGCAGAGGCCGCAAGCAGTGCGCTTTTGCAAGACATTGCGCGCAAAGCTCATCCCTTGTCGCTCAGCAAGCCTGATCAGGAAGCCATGGCTACCTGGTGCATGGACTCACGATGTTGTGGGTGGATGTGACTTCACGGAAAGAATCAGATGGACCAAGAATAAAGATGACAGCTCAGTGTCTGACGCAACACTGCCCGCCTGAGTTGCTATTTTCGCCCGCATCCCCTTCACCGCATCCTTGCGATTATACTCTTACTTCCGTGAGTCTTTGTTTGTTTCGCTATAATCTTTCAGCCAACGAAGCGCCAGCGGACAGTGTTGGGAGTTTGATTAATCGTGACAACACGCAAGAGTCTTCCTAGAGTACCTATGCGCCCATTCTAGAGTGCGGCCCAGGATCTGCAAGGCTACCGTGCATTAGCCCAAACACGTCGGGAGAGCTGCGATTGGAGGCGCTTTGAGGTCGCCGATGCGGTCCATGCAACCCTAAAGTATTAACGCTAAGACCTGCATGATCGCTGATAAACTCTATTGAGCTTCTTCCGGTCCGGTTATGCGGCAGAATTCCCCCCAGCACCGTTGATTGGGATACCGTCGGTTTAGCATCGAGATGCACATGGCGGTCAGGCAGGAGAAGCTTACCATTAGTCGTCTTGACTCTGCCTGGCAAGGGTAGGTAACAGTGACTTTGATGTGGCCTAATTTGGCGCTGTATCGTAGGTACTGTTGGGTACTGATGCCTGTCGTCTGGCTTTGACAACGGCTAGAGTCACTGCACCGGTGATGCAAGCGGTATTGGAAGTCGACGATAGCTGGGAATAGTTGGAAGGTTGGTAGACCTATTCCCGCAAAGATAAATTAAGTAAGGTAGTTTTGGATCGTGCGGTCCAGGCGCGCTAGTGACTCGCTTAGATTAGATTCTGATATGAGAGAACAGTTACGCTTCGCTCTATGTATCGATATTCCTACCTTGGGATGATCATCGCAATGCTCACTATGACCTATCGTTGACGAACGGGGTTGAAAAGACTTTAGGATTTCTCGTCAATACTGATTGGAACGATCTGGGAGGGCCCGGGCCCACCCGTTGATGCTATTGAGGATCTTCTAGACAATTCGTGCTATTTACATCCGGATACCTACTTGGGCTCGAAACACGCTTGACCAAGGATTCTGAAGAAGGAAGCATGCAGCCAGAATACCAATCGACATATCGACTGTGTCTCAGAAACCCGAAGTTGTCCGGTCCACGTTTGTATTGCTCCTGACGTAGTGTTTGGGGTCATCAGACATGGATGATGGCTTACCCACAATCTAATTGGCACTTGATGCGCCGACTAGGACCAACGATGAAGCAACCTCCGCTCCAGTTGAACAGCGGCTTTCATACGAAGATGGGAATGGAAATGCAGACAAGGGAAATTGACTCCGAGCAGTGCAAACATGATGTGAGTGGAGATGAGACTGACACTATACACATTGATGGATCTTAAACACAACGACTCGAGCGGCGGTGTTCCCAAGTTCAGACAGAGGGTGTACGCAAACTTCAAGTCTTTTGTGAGGACTGAGCTACTACAGGAATGTTGAGAGCACAAGTAGGCGAAGCAACCCTCCATCTCAGGTTTGTTCACCAGACGGAAGCTGTCCTTTCTCCCCAGCCACGACGCTATGGTGCCCGTGTTGAGCACCGAGATCTCATCGACTCGATTAGCGAGACAACGTTCCAACTGATGTCTCCAGGCTTGAGACAACCAATTGCTATCGTGTAGCAGCACGACGGAGTCGGTCATTGATAGCGATGAAGGCTTGCCGTCAGCGAAATAGCGTGCTACTCACTTGTGTACGCACCCAGAGGTATGGCCCAGCAGCAGTGACGTCTGTGGTCGCTGCGCTGCTCAGCAATTCAGACTGCGATTGAATTTGCAAGTCACCACAGGTGAAAATTCCCCAATGCAATGAGCCATCCCTTGCCATCATTTCTGACAAGACTGGATGTACGTCGAGAGTACTGATGCGTGAATGAATGGGCTATTAATCGTAGTAGATGACTAGATTATAATTGTATTTCGTAGGAGCTGGAAATAATTTGTTCACGCGAAGCTTTCTGGTGGCTACGAATGTAGACTATTCTACTCCATACCATGAAAGAGATCCATTTACTACTTTCTTCCCACTGCGCCTCCATGGTACAAAATTATGACACTCTTAATCAAACAGTAAAAAGAAAAAAAGTCGATCGACCACCCACAACCCCTCTCCCAAATCAAGAACAGATGCGCTCCAACACCGCCACAAGATGGTGGAAATATCTCTGCAGAGTCGCCTCTCTCGAGTATCATTCCCATTATTTACGAGAGACAATCTTCAACCGTTACCGAATTGAGTTATCAATCACCATCATGTTCGAACTGGACACCTGGATTCCCGCGTTTTGGAATTTGTGGGAGGTGGGAAGTGGGGTTTGGAGATCTTCTGTAGGTTGAGCCATTACAGCTGAGGAAAATGCTGCTATATCAGGATAAGTTCTTGTTTTTCAGTTTTGGGGAGGATCCTTTTTGGTTATCTACACATTTACTCGTCACGGTGTAAGTAATTACCACACCACGATGAAGTTAAGGCGACTACAGCGAATGCACGACAGATTCAGAACCAACCACCCATCCCATCCCCTCCCATCCTATCAACATAACCTTCGGCTGAGCAAACGATCTGCATGCTCCAGCCTTCATCACTTCGAGTGATGGAAAGGTATCATATATGATCTAATTCATGGCGCATATCTACGAGCTTGCTCAAGATAGGAAAAAAGGAGATGGGTGATACCGTTTTGAAATAGCTTGCGTGATCTGTTGGGTTTATTGTTTTCGACTTTGAGCGATCGATAAATCAAGTTCCTTCCGAGATGGGTTGCAAAGCGTTGCCAGAGTGCTGATTGAGACCTGGTCTCTGGATTCTGGTAAAGTCAATAATGAAGCATAACCATCTCGTATGGATACTCTAACAATCAGTGTTTCATCTCTCATAATATAATACATTTCCAAGATTTACTGAATGCGCTTTGATGCGTCTGAACGATGCACCTGCTGTACTGAATCGATGCGCCGGCTATGCTGGGGTATCATCTGATGACCAGGCTCAAAGGAAATATTCGGTCCGACGGTTGGTGTTCGGTGGGACATGGCGATCCCTCTCCGAGACGGCGGAGAAGATGGTGAATTTGGGGTCTAAATCCTCGCCTAGATTCATGATCGAGGCGACATTGCCACAGCGGTAGCAATAATTCGGAGCGCTCCAGACGGTGACGACGGATTTGTCTTCAAAGTGCCACTGCATGCACAATCAGCGGGCGAATGCATTACATGGCACACGGTTGGGCGTACCTTGTAACCCTCGTTGACGAGCTGGTGGGCACGCGCAATGAGCTGAAAGCCATTGACGTGGTTGAACTCTGTAGCCACTTTGTTCCCAAACAGCCAGCCGGCACCACGTGGCGATACAGCCCATGTTCCAACATCTTCCGGATCACTCCATACCAAATCGCAGAAGGCGCCCTCGTGGGGGATCTCCTGAGCTCTAGCGATGACGCGGATCTGGTCGAGGGTGCGGATCTCAGGACTCAAGCCGCCGTGGACGCAGAGAACCTTGCCATCAATGACTGCGCCGAGGACGAGGAAGTCGAAAACCTGACAGCAGGCTTTCCACACCGACGCGTTGCCGTACTTTTGCTGGCACTCCTCGTAAAATCCGTAGACTTGGGTGATCTGTCGAGATTCGTGATTTCCGCGAACGAGAGTCACGCGATCAGGATATCTTGGACCGAATGAACTCAGGTTTCGAGGATAGAGGAGGCACATACCTAGCCTTGAGGCACAGGAGGAGAGTCAAAGTTTCCAGACTGAAGTAGCCACGATCAACGAAATCCCCGAGGAAGATGTAATTCTGATTGCCCGGAATGCCTGCGCCGTTGCCCTCTTTTTCCATACCCAGACTCCCTCCCTGTGCGCTCCCACGTTTGCGACCTCGCTCCTCCTCCTCATCGGCATCATCCTCTTCGCTGAGAGCGTTACTAGCTGTACTGCTCTCGCCCTCCTTGTTATTTGAGCGAATCTGTTTCTTGACTTTCGGGTCTGTGATCTCGGTTGGGGGCTCGATGTCATCCGAGGTAATGATGCCTGTCGGGGCAGGTGATGGTTCAACGCTTCCGTCACTCGGTGCGCCTCCTGCCACACGGAATAGCTCTATTACATCGTAGAATTGGCCGTGGAGATCGCCGCAGACGGTGACAGGCGTGGATACGGGTTGAATATTGGATTCTGGTTCGAAGCCAGAATCAGGAGATGGACATCGTTCAATAGGGAAACTGAGGACCTACCTTCCATAAGATATTCCTTGCATATCTCACACAGCTTTTTCATCACTGCCTCAGGCAAGTACTGATTGTTGAAGGCACATTTCAGCCACTCATCAACGTCGTTATACCCATGCTTCGATAGTTTTGCTGGTCCAGGCTTCGGCAACTTTTTGCCAGTAGCCATCTTGAAATTATCAAGACGAGAGGCTAGATCTTATTGACTGCCCGACGGCCAACCGACTTGACGGGCAATACAATGTTGATTATATGCATCCTTGCCATGCGCGGCTCGCCATGCCGTTGCACAGAGATTGCGGGTCATCATTGTTCCGCCACCGTAATTCGAAGGTTTCGGACCACCCGAGGACCATAATGAACAGTATTATCGGTCTGTGATATCACCCCCTCTATGAATCTTGAAGGTCAAGACGGACTAAGGTGGAACTGTACACCTCTACGACAGCGAATTAATGCGACTAATAACGGCAATGGCAACCTCACATACTTCACGGGTTATGATAGCTCGACCGACTCGTGCCAGTGGAGTTCTCTCCATTCCAGCATCTGCAACACTAAAGAAGAGTGGACCAACCCAGCAAGCTCAGCCGTCCCGAGGAGCTGGTGCCCGGTTGAAGGTTGTGATCAGAAGGCTACCACCTGGACTGGATCAGTCTGAATTCGAAGAGACTCTTGGAAAGGACTGGAAATCTACTGGTGACAGGGTCGATTGGGCGATTTATAAGCCTGGAAAGGTCTCGAAAGAGTATGTCTATCATGTTGCGGAGCCTACGTGCTACGTTTCTACACTTTTTGTGCTGATCAATCACTGCAGTCCCGCAAAGCCTTCGAGGCCAAGCCGTGCATATCTCCATCTAAGGAAGCAAGAGTATCTTGCAAGTCTTTCCGAGAAAGTGCGTGATTCCACCTTTAGCGATACCAAAGGATCTTCGAAAGACTCCTCCTTACTTGGACGCCCCATCGTCGAATTCGCTCCCTACGGTCGTGCCCCTAGTAGCAGGCCGCGTAAGGATGCTCGGCAAGGTACCATTGACCAAGACCCAGAATTCATCGATTTTCTCGAGAGCCTTACGAATCCCATTGCCAGAACGGCTCCTGTCGATCCGGAGAATGATACCACCGGGAAATCAAAAGACAAGGTTACGGTTACTCCTCTGATACAATTTCTCAGGGACAAGAAAGCGAACAAATTTAAAGAGAGTGCTTCTCCTGCGAAAAACGCTAAAAATACTCGTCCAGAATCCAAAGATAATAAGTCTGCGACCGTTGCAGAAGCCAAGTCTGCCAACAACACCAAAATAGCATCTTTGCCTGGAAAACGCAGCGCCCAGGCAGTCAAGGTGGAGCAGGCTGCCCGTGATGCGGTAAAGGTATTGAACAAGCAAGCAGCTATCAAAGGGGCTGCACCCGCGTCACCGTCCACTGTGCCTGTGGTGCCTAATAGCACCGCCACTTCAGCGCTTGCAGACAAACGACGTGAACGCGGGAGTGCCAGTGCGGCAGCCAAGATTCTACAGCGGGATCTGGGTTTGGATAGGAATGCTGGTGGAAGAGGTGGAAGACGTGGTTTACCAGCCAACGCAGCCCGACCCTCGGCAGCGAATGCGACATCTGCACGAGACCAGGATACGGGATCAAACCAAGCCTCTATCCAAGCCAGGAGTACGCCAACTCTTGCTACAAACGCTGCCGTACCAGAGTCCCCCACCGCAACGAAATCAGCAGTCGTCCCTCCGCCACTTGGCCCGGCAGCGTTACGGAACCCTGCGAAAGCGACCACGCCCACTGAAATTACTACCCCCATCTCTCATAAACCTACACCACCTACATCTACGTCGACTCAAGCCTTTCTAAAACATGCGAACCCGTCACAAGGAATCACTGAGCCCCTGTTGGAGGAGGCTTTCGCTATATTTGGTAGCATCAGCAAAGTGGAAATCGACAAAAAGAAAGGATTTGCATATGTTGACTTTGCCGATCCGGAGAGCTTGCAGAAAGCGATGAAAGCCAGTCCGATCAAGGTAGCTCAGGGTCAGGTCGTAGTGCTCGAGCGCAAGACTGGTCCCAGTCTACAAGCCAGGAACATGCGGGGTGGGGGGCCTATGGTGGGTAATCGTGGCGGTGGGATGTCAGTCGGTGGTAGAGGAGGACCTATGAGAGGCCACGGTGGGTTTGGTAGAGGAGGAGCCAACATGCCCAATGCGAACACTAGGAGATCCGGACCGGCGACAGCAAATGCAACCTCCACTCAGCTACCGGCTGCCGCGCAGGTACCTACGGCTCCCTCTACCACGGCTGAAGAATCCTCTACTCCTTCACCTAGTCCAGTCCCACCGCCATCGACGCTTACGTCTTCTGCGGTATGACGATTTCCGGTTTCAGATCATATTGCATATCACGAGGGATTGAGGACAATATTACGATAGACGCGGCTCGAGGGAGACCGACTTCATGCGTCAATGTCAAGGAAGAATTGACAGGATGCAATTGGGAATGAGGAACGGCGGTGGATTGTGTGTCAGAAAGCTGCAGTCCTTGCACGCAAGCGACTATGCTGACAGCGACCAATACCACGATCCTCCGGTTTGCACAGGTGTTTGCGACAGCATTATAAGCAGCGGGCGCACAGAGACCGTGATGATTGACTTGCTCCCACGGCATCCAAGATGACCGCCAAGCTCCTGGCAATGGAGTGGCGCCATGTTCAAGGCTTTGTCATGTTGCGCCGATGCCGAAGATTAAGCATGCATAAAGCAAGTATAATATTACTACAACGCCCACGTTGTACACCGCGTTTCAGGAAGCGCACCAGACAATCTTGAGCATGTGGCGAGCTGAGTCGATGTTCGTTTCAGCGATATATGCTTCATAGCCTCCTTCTATGTCGATTTAGAACCTTAGATTACCCCATGCTCCGCCTGCCGGATGGATGGATGGAAGGATGGCAGCATCCGTGATAATCCTCCACCAGTTTTACTTGTCGTCGACTTAAGGTACCCGATGGCCAGCTCCAGAATAGTCCATGATGGAAAAGGAGATGATGGTTATGGCTGAGTGGTGTAGGAATAGCATGCGTCATCAGCGCCATCGGCGTGATCGGATTCAGGAATTCCCATGTGGGCGGGAGAAGGATGCCCAGAAAAGCCAATCGGACCGGCCCATGCTGCCTCGGCTGCCGAAAAGATGACCTGCACTGTCTCACATACACACACACACACACACACACATCAGTACCTACATCACTCATCACCATCCCGAATACGTGACGGCGTATCAAACATTGGTTCGATCTCGAGGAACTTCCCTTGACCCCTTCGTTAGATGTACTCGCCGCAACATCCCACCTCGCATTCGCATCTGTGAGGTACTTACTCCGTAGTCTACTCTGTTCTATGGAGGAGCAGGCGGTTGCCACACCGCCTCGTGGACAATACTTTGGTTGCTTTGTTGTTCGCCGCCCGATCAATCCCTAAGCAAAGTTTTCCTCCCAGCTCATTGGGCGCAAATACCACAATGGGGCTTTCTAGATCGGGCTTGCCAGGAGTTCTGGCCCCGACTTTGCCGTCTGATGCCCAATCCATTGCGGTGAGTCATGAACCCTCCGCCCGGAGAATGCTCTTCGGGTGGATTCGTATTTCCAACCAACTATGTCCATCTTGACAAAGTATGTCCATCTACCCACGACGAGAACACAAACATCGGTGTAATGTCATCTTTAAATGTCGCATTCGCACATTACAGATCATGCTTCCATTTCATGCGGACACGCTCCTCGCGCCTCATTGAAATGGTCATGGATCTGACATAAGGTTACACCGCACTACTATCTTGACTGGTGGGCTGAGTGAGCTCAGCGCGTTTCGGAAACTGCACAGGAGATATAGTGAGGCCGACATATCAACCTGAGGAATCATCTTGTACTGCCTGGAAAACATATTGTCACCTGCTTTGCTGTTTGTATTCCCTCCACGGCCAGCTGCATTAAAGGGATGCGACGCGCCGTACCGCGGTCCTTTCTACCTACCTATCACGACTCTCACCAAGTGGGACAGCAACAGCTCACCATTTGCTATTTGCGCTTTGAGACATCAATATCTGGTGTGATCACTTTGTGATCTATATTTGAGGGCTGTACAACATCACTAGTATACCTGTTTCCACGTCGCAGCCTGGAATAGCGGGTCAGGCGATGCCAGCGTCCTCGTGCACATCGTCATTGTCGCTTGCTTGTGTAACGTTAAAGACTTACTTTACCTCCTCTTCGCATCAACACAAACGCGACAAAATGTCTCCAAGCGACAACGGACGCGCGCAGTCGCCTCTTGCTACACAGGCAAGAAAATTCTATCCCTCCCTCGCCTTCGCCGACGCGATGTCCATCCCATACAAATCGCCACTATCACCACCCTCAACTACATCATCCAACTTCACTCTCTCCCCGGTATCATCGACATCAACCGCCTCTTCCAGTATCTGCTTTGCGCCCGCGGCGCCCTCAGAATCACTCTCCAGCTCATCCTTCGCCAGTTGCGCATACCCGGACTGGCCGAAGCGCCACATTCTCACACCTTTATCTTCTTTCTGCGGCAGCGAAGCGAGCTCTCACATCTCGGACGAGGACCTGCTCGATCTCGAACAGCTGGATCTCTGCGACGACGTCAGAGTTCCAGCCGAGAAGACGGCAGGTATCTCGTGGGAAGCGACCAGGCAGCCTCCATTGGTATTGCATTCGATGCCGGTACAGCAAAAGGCAAGGGCCATGCCCCAGCGCAGAAGGAGAAGCTCGCCACTGAATAGAAGGAAGATGGTGGCGGGAATGAGCCCGATTGCTGAGGCTCCAGAGTGAAAGAGTGAGGTTGACCACCGACAACACTTTTCATCGTGGTAAGCCCCATTGTCGCATCATCTCTGCTGTGTGACGTGCTGACGGAGACCAGATCTGCACATTCAGATCCACAATTGGCATCATTGACTCAGGTCCTACCTAGGCAACAACACCACATTGGTTGCATATCTTGTGATGTGCAACGCATAGCATGCGATGAAATGGAGACACCGACAATCATACCGCCACTGGGCGTGTCGGGCGTATCGACTTCCAATAGCGGCGAATGCGATTCACCGCTAAGGTGGAAGTGCGAGCGCTTTCGGCATCCTTCGTCACATTGCAAGGATCAACGGATAGTAGAACCTCCTTTCGGTCGACAGCTCGATCAAGGTGGACATTAGGATCGATTACATTGGTAGCCAGAGCGTTTGAGGGAGGCGGAGGGAAGTAACTTCTGTTTGTCGGATGGGATGCAGAAGGGAAGGATTCCGATCGGCACGGAAACAAGGGCAGCTCAGCATGCTGAGCGGCTACGGGGCGGCGGGGAGGGGAAAGGGTACAGCCGGGTTCTTCACCTTCCGACTCCGCATTGACAGCATGCCATATTCGGCCATGGCCGCATTGCGTACATTATCGAAGAATGCATGTTGTGCGGTGCTTGTTGCATGAACAGTGCATCATTATGATGCCAGCGACAGTGTTTGGTGAAGCGCAAATCACCAAGCGGAGGAATGCGACAGGATTCGAGTCAGGACGGTCCGGACTTCTCCATGTTATGCGAGTATGGAGGATGGCGGAGCCAAGAACGGGAAGGATTGGACTTGAAGAATAGTCTGAGCGTTAACAGATAGCAGTCACCAAATCAATTCTGATTGAGCGAGCGCATGTAATTCACCACCGTGAGAGGAAATGTGATGACTTTGTAGATTATCGTCTTTTGCTCGCTGGATGCAAAAAGGTTGGATAGGCTTTTCAGGGTCCACACCTGCCAAGCCGAGCCTTCAAATTCTCTTCCCCACAGATTGGGGTATGAAACGGCTCTCCCACCCTCTGCCCCAGGAAACGTGATCAGAATCGACCCGACAAAAGATTCGAGGGGTTCAGGAGCCAGCCAGTTGGAAGGACCAGAGCCATAGTTTGCGAAGTTCGCAGGAAGGGAAGGAAGGTCTTTGTATGGAGGAGGTAGAATAAGAAGCAGTAGCAGTCGCTAAGCGAAGTCACGAGTAAGTACCTTAACTCAGATCTCACCCGTCCATCCTACTACTACTATTCTAGACCTCGACACTCGCTACCACAACTGTTCTCATTACGCGCTGCCCTTGCCCCGAATCGTCAACGTCGGTGCATGATGTTGAAGAAGAAGTGCAGCTCTGCGCTGTGATTGGCGCCGGTGTGATGAAGCTTGCACTCGGCTCCAGAGGCTGCCAACCAATCGCCGCCCTCCTACTCCCAGGACCTGCATCTTCGACTCCATCTCCAAGCGTCGTGTGGATCAAGTACCCCAGCCACGCCAACAATCACATTGTCACCTCATGCCTATCTCTTTGTGTCCTATTTCTGGCAAGATCAGACGGCCCACAATGGCGTGGGGCCGGTGCGGTCAAGGAGCGAAGCTGCCAGGGGGCTTGCACGCTTTGGTTCGCTGCTGTACAGAGGAGCAGCTCATCAATCTTCCTGTGACTCGCTTCCACCCTCTCTAGCTGTCGCCAGTCTCTATTCTCCAGTCCATTGAAAGTCTCAATCGTCTGCCGTGTCTTTCAAATTGCCGATCACGGGGTCTCTGTGCCCATCACTCCGTTGAGCCTGTCAAGCATTTTCCTTCAAGCGCCAGCACATTTTGCTGACCGTTGGGTTTCCGCGAGCAGCATTGATAGGGCAGAATATTGATATCCAGTGGAATTAAATCCCAACGTTTTGTTATATTCTGAAACTCTTTCCTATTCTGCTATCCCCCCTGACGCAGCATATTTCCCTCAATTCGTGCAGCACCGCTTAATTCCCCTCATGGCACACTCGCACCATGAGGTGGAGTAAGGAGATGTTAGCCGCGAAGTGACCTGCAGACCTTTCGTTTCAGCATCGCCCCCCATCGTACTTCTACCAGGATTGCCTGCATCCATTACGGCTGTCGGACACTTGATCAAATACCTCGGGTTAGTTCTGCCTTACTCCACTACAGCTCGAGATCTGCAGCACACCCTTTCTCCGTCCCATCGTTGCTGGAGCTTCACACGCGGCGCTTCCCCTCTATCAGCGCTATCTGAGGGACTTTTGAAGCTGATCCATATCAGCAGTCAACTGCGAGGCCTTCGCCATGTCCGCGGGACAGCTGGCAAGGCACCGCTCCCCCTCCTCCGCCTCGAGACCTTCCAACAGAGCAGCGACACCAATTGATGCCCGCCTCAACGACGTCGATTTCGAACCATGCGCCGCTACGGCTTCGATCTTCCTCTATAGCCAAAACACCTCGATCATATGCCTTCATCATGATACCTTGGCATTGGAACGTCGCTTTGACAAGCATTCAGACCGAGTGTTGGGTATATCAGTGGACAACATTAGCGAGCGAGGAGCTGGTCGCTTGGTCGTAAGCTTCGATGCGGGGCGAACGGCCATTGTGTGGGATTTGTTCACTGGGGAGGAGGTTACGAGGTTTCAGTATTATGAGGATATCAAGGTTGCTGCGTGGATGAAGAATGGGCAGATTGCCTGTGGTAGGTCGAGGGTACCGCGTGGAAGCTGGCACAGTCTGACGAGGATGTTGCAGGAAACTCGCAGGGCAATGTTATCATATTCAACCCCTCCAACACCGAACATGAGAGTGCGCGGACGATATTCGATCCAATTACAGCCCTTGCGCCAGCAGGGGACTGCCAGACATATGCAATTGGGTGAGTACGTACAGGCTGTCTATCAGCATATTGCTGATGATTTATCAGATATTTGAACGGCTCGATCTTGATAGTGTCCCTGGAACCTAGTTTCACCATACTTCATACACTCACCACGGCGCGCGCACCCTCGCCAATCGTCAACTTAGCCTGGCATGCCTCCTCTACAAAACAAAAGTCGGACATGCTGGTGTCTCAAACCTTGGATGGGGATCTTCGAGTCTGGAGCGTTGCAAAACCACCAACGGCCGAAATGCCGAAAACTATACGCATCTTGAAGAGGAGTGACAACGTGGAGCCGGGGTTACATTGGTGTGGGTGGTCCAAGAATGGCAGGGTTTTGCAATACTCCGACGGGTAAGCACGCTACAGATATCCTCGCACTCCACCGATATCTTTACTTACAAGATGGTGCAGGGAGACATGGTCGTGGGACGTTAGAACGAAGCACGTCTCTTGTGAAATGATACCAACGGGTGATGGGGTTAGGGGCTTGGCATGCTACGGTCCACAAGCTGCACTCTTCACTCTTGGGGCGAACAACATGGTACACCAGTTTGATACAAGTCCTCCTGCGCTTGTCAAGACCGTTCAGTACCACCCAATGTGGCCTCCGCCAGTCCCAAGCAAGACTCTGCAAGGTCAAAACATTCCAGGCACAGCACCGCCAATGCCTATCAACCGTACCATGTCCGAGCAAGACAGGGGGGTTGTAACTTTGTCTACCATTCAGAGGACGGCAAATGAGATGGGTGCAATCCAACATGCCAGGAATCTGCGGGACGAAATGGGAAGTCCGGTTTCAGCATCAAGCAGAGCAGACACAACGAGTTCTCGATCTTCTGGCCGTCGAGCGTACAAAGAGCACATCCCGTCTATTTCATCTCGGGCTCAGAGTGGGACTACATTTTCGACAGTCTCGCCGTCCATGGTCGGCCGCGATAGCCTGTACTCAGGAACAACATCGATGTATCCGTCAACAGCTTCATTCGCATCATCGGGACGCCGGTCTAAGAACTCGCGTCTTCGGAACGAGGTCATCCGAAGTCCAGAAAATACATACGTTGATCTTTTCCCGCGTACCCGTGTTCGACTCGTCAACATCGCTTATCAGCAGACTCAACCGCTGGACCAAGACAACATGACGCCGGATGATCTGCGAAGGCGAATGCTCGAGGTCGTCTTCGGTTGGGAAGACGACATTGAGCTTCTGATCAGAGACGAGTTGCATCATCATCAGCCTGGATCGACTAGCGCTGTCCTGCTGTCTAAATGGCTCGGCGAGGTGGATTCAGACATGATGGCAGCAGCAATCAGCTCTGGCAACGTGAGCTCCTCCGATTGGATGGTCCTTGCTCTAAGCCAAATGGGCGGATCTGGTTCGATGGGCAAAATGGGACAAGCTTTTGTTCAAAGGCTACTACAGCAGGGCGACTTCCACACATCCGCAACAATACTGCTTGGTCTTGGAGACCGAGAAGATGCGGTTGAGGTTTATGTGTCACGCAGTTTCTACATGGAAGCTATCCTATTGACTTGCCTTCTTTTCCCATCTGACTGGGAAAGACAAGCCCATCTCGTTCGGAGATGGGGTGAATTTGTTGTTGAGAACTCACAGCAGCACCTTGCTATACGGTGCTTCTCTTGCACTGGAGTCGAACCGCCAATACCTTGGTCATCACCATCTCCAAGGCCTATCAATACGCCCTCTCAAGCTCCGTCGAGTATCTCGTCCATGCTCAGCCCTCCGATTTCACCTCCGCCAGCTTCTCAACCAGCCCTTCCCGTTCGGATGACGGCGAAGAACGCTTCACTGAAAGTCATTACTTCATTTGAGCCACCGGCCCAGCCGCAATACAGGTTCCCTGGGCTGGCATCAACTGACCGGACACCGACGAACGGACCCGGAGTGACCCCAATTGCAGAATCAGCAATCTCCCCAGGGAATACACCAGGAGGATTTGATAGGAGACAAACACATAACCTGACAGGTCGTACGGTCACACCTAGCAGCTATCATAAAAAGCGGCTGCCTTCTATTGGCGAAACCCCAGTTGATGTCATGGTCCCTCCATTCCCAAGACCGAGTCAGCTCCCCACCCCCGACAACTCCGGGTCTGATCTTGAGAAGGAAAAGGAGACCTCGTCGAAACCTCAAGCGCTGGAGGAGAAGTTGCTGCGACATTCGGCAGAAGCTGCCCCTCTTCTTCTCAGTTCTGCGCGCTATGACCCTGCAACGCCGGCGTCGGCAGGAAAGAGTCCAATGACTGCGGTGCCCCAAACCATGGTCCGGACGACTGTTCTTCCCAACCCATCGGAAGAGTCCTTTATTGCGTTCAGGGCAAAATCTCGCGCCCGCGACAATTCCAAGGACAGGAAGCCAGATGGATTACACATCCGCATGCCCTCCCAAGACCAGATCGTAGTGTCTCATTACATCGACAGTGCCGGCCTTGGTTCAGAGCGGACTGATCATAGAAGGTCACATACCATCAGCTCACTCCAATCCGGGGGCCTCGTCACTGGTGGCCTCAGTACTGGTCGGAGTGACCCTAAAAGCGACGCTAAGAGTCCCTCTACCAGCGGCCACAGCTGGGCGTCCACGAAGAGCCCAAGCGCAAGTGGTAGAAGTATGGACCAATATATCAGCAGCTTAGAAGAAGCTGGCTACCGCTCTCGAAAGCATAAGCCTAGTTCGCGAAAACATCACGAGAGCCGCGAGCGAAAGACGCCTACAGGAGAGCACAAGGAGCATAAGTCTCGAAGCAAAGGTAGGACACGAGAAAAGTCCGACGATCGCGGTCGAGATGAGAGAAGATACATACGCCCAGCGAAAAGGTCTCCGTCTTCGCCGAAACCCATGTCACCAGAAACGTACAGAGACCCTACGAGCGGAGAAAGTCTTGATGGTCGGATCACTGGTGTGACCTCGCCAGTCTCAGAAGGTCGACACATACGGGATGATTCAAAGCCGGTCAGCAAGATTCGATCAGGCTCCAAAGCATCAGATTATTCCCACCGCACTGTTCGGCGGAGGTCTCCCGAAGGTGGTTATGACAGCCATCTGGGAAGCGAGGCCAGCTTCGGCAGGAGCAAAGCGAGCAGTCGTCAACCCAGTCCACGAGGCTTGCTTGACCCTAATGCTCGCGGAAGAAGTACGTCCAACAACGGCGGATCCACTGTGAGGTCGCCCTCATCACCACTTCCTATGTCACCTCAAGCAAAACTCTACCAAGCAAGTGACGAGGAAGATGATCCGTTGAAGCTCGTCGCAGCAAACCGGCAACGACTTCGTTCAAAGCATCGAAGCGGAAGTCGAAAACCACGAGAGCGTGGTACCTCATCTCGTCGAGACATGTCTCCAGACCGTCGGCGAGCTCACGAGGAGCGACATCTACGCAGTACAAACCATGACGATCAGCCTAGATCAGCCGTTGAACAGCGTCGTACTTCAGGCGATCCCATGTTGAGCGGATCCGACCAGCCTCAACTTCAGCGCAAAAAATCCGAGAGAACTCAGAAGAAGGAAATGGCGGCAAGAGAACTCGAAGCCCGCCGTGAGTCGCTTCTTCGAAATCCGGAGGCGCCACCGATTCCACGTCCAGATGAGGTGAATGGTTCTAGGCCGAATCCGCCATATCGTGCTCAAACGGACCTTAGTAACAGCCCGACCTCATGGACTTCTGTCGCGCCGCCGCCACAAAGGTTTCCGATGACCTCAACAACAATGGAGAATGGTGCCTTTATCGATCGTGCTTCGAGTGTGGGTCCGTATGGACTTCCTGCAACGCCTCGTGCGATGCGTCATCCTCGCTACGACAACAAAGCAAATGACATACCGGCTGTACCAGAGATTCCTGAAACAATTCAACCTCTGCCGGAAACCTACTACACCGGTCACCCCGGGAAAGAGCTGCCTCGGTCAATGTCCGCTCCGATCCCAGATCAACAACACCAACCCATGCCAGAGTCTCTACCAAGGCATCCGGCTTTCCATCGAGGGTTGCATCCTACGAAACGAAGTAACTTCTCACCCCTTGGGGATATCGGTCAACATCGACGAAGGCCATCCAGTGACGCGCAGGCAATGATGCATGCTCCAGTCACAGTTGGCATTGACGAAACCTTACATGCACACAAGGCTCGAAATTCGAACCCGACTCCGGTTGTTGAGGAGCCGCCTCTTTTGCCAGAGCTGCAGCATCTTTCAGGGGTTCCACCGCCTCCGCCACCCATTCCTCCACCTCCTCCTTTCAATCATCGTATGGACGCAGAATCCAGCTCGCTCAGCAGCAACAGCAACGTCGGCGTAATAGAAATGGTCCTCGACAACGACATCGAGAGTGAGGAAAAGGTGTTTGAGGTCCCGCCCATGGTGCCCCCACCGCCACCTCCTGTGCCAAATGCGCGATCGCCATCTATTGGCAATGCGGGTTCGCCGCCGCCTGAATTCGGGCGCGCGGGCTCGAGCCATAAGAGAGGACGCAGCGACAACCTGAAATCGGGCATCAAGGGGATTACGGATCGCCTACGGAGTAGCAGTCGCGGACGTAATACAAAGTCCCCCGAGCAGCCGCTGTCGCGAAGTCCGTATGAGAGCGTGCCGACGGATTTCTTCTGATCGCGTTTTATACCCAGAGCGAAGTGATCCATCACCATCTCCAATATTATCAAAAGGCATCCGGTATTTCTCTTCTACATACACGACTTTACGAACCACCCACCTTTGTTCGACAACCACGAATTCACGAGTTCTCTTTGATCGCATTCATAAAATACCCCCAATCTCCTCTGATCCACGCGTGGCTGGTATAGCACCCTGGATAAGTACGTAGCCTGATTGCGACGGCGGTATGGCGTGGTGGTTCTTTGATTCTCCTCTACCTTCCGCCGAAATTGGAAGCGGGACATGATGGCTGCCTCGTCTGCCTGTTTGGCTCGATCTCATCGATTCCCATCTGGCCTCGAACCTGTATATGTAAGGTACTTCTTGACGTTTGTTTCGGGGTGTAGTGAAGATGGTGATGTGCATAGGTACCTTAGTTAGCTAGGTCTTGTCTATAATTCCCCATACTGCTATTCTATCTCACTTCGACTCCAAAAATTCAGTGCGCTCGCTCTCTATCACACTTGCCCCCCCCCCAAAAAGATGTCCTGCTCTGCGAATATTGAAGGCCAAGGAAGAAACAGCCCACGTAGCAAGTTATTACAAAGTCTTGATGGGGGTTAAGTCCTACTCCTACTCTCTGTCTTCCTAATTCCTGATTTTCTAATCGACGAGGAGGTCGAAACGGTCTGTTTCTTATGGGGGGCTGTTTTGTTGTATGGAAGCCTTCATTGTTTTGCGTTGAGAGGAGGAGGAGGATGGGGATGGGGATGGGGATGGGGGGTTTTTGGGTTGAATGAGGGGGAGGGGAAATGTGATAGGTGTTAACGGTATGAAGCGAAGATGAGATCTTTTTTCCAGGAAGCGGCGGATTGGTGGGATGGATGGTTTTGGGTTGAATGGTTTTGGGTGAGATGTTATCTTGTTCTTGTGTTGTATTGTGTTGTCTTGAAGAGGGGGATGGGGATGGTGAGGATGGTGTAAGGGAGAGAAAGATGGGGGATGGGAGATATAACACTGGCGTTAGATGAGGCGTATTAATGATATAACTATCGGATCCGAGATCGATAAGGGATCGATATCTATAGTAAATCCCATCAAAATTTTTAATTACAAACACTCTACTAGATCCGATATAGATGGTTCTAAGGAACGGGCGATGATACTATATAATACATCCTTTGGAAAACCCACATGGTAGACGAAAGAATGGAAAACTTATGAGTACTACCATTGATTTGATTAGTATTAATAGGAATGGATTTTGGAACTGTTCTTTTGTATTACTGTTCCTGTGGATAGGATGGAGGGGTTTGTAGTGAGTGAGGTTGCGGATTGTTGGGTGGAGGGTAGGTTGGGTGAGGGAGATTGGGGGATATCTGATGGGTTTGTTTGATTTTGTAGTAGATGTGAGATTTTTATGGTGTGGTTATCTGTAGTGATTGGTTGATTTTATGCTTGTATTGTAGGCTGGGATCATGGTCAATCACGATTAAGTACTAGGTGTTTAGCAGCCATCATCCCAACGGAACTTATTCCCACCTTTTCATCGCATTCTTCACCTCGCAACACCGCTACCATCACCAATAATTACTCGCATCGCTCAACCCCGCCGCCGCCTCCAAATCATCCACATTGATGAAATCCACCCCCTCACTCTTCAACTGCCTCCAGATTCCATTCCGCGTACTGACAGGCCAACCCGGTTGATCCCAATACCTCAACATAATACCCTTCCCATGCGCCGTAGCCACCTGTGCCCTCAGCAACGCCAACTGCGTCTCGTTCAGCGACGTGCCCGGCACGGGGCCGAAATTGGCCGTGAAGGAGGTGGAGGCGATGGGCGAGACGAGGGATGTTAGGTTGGAGAAGGTGCTGTTGAGGGTGCGGATGGGGGCGTCGTAGAAGTAGTGGCGGGGGGTGATGGGTTGGACTTGGGCGAGGGGGGTGTTGCCGGTGCCGATGACGGTTACGGCGGAGGATGTAAATTGGGAGGTGGAGTTTATGGTGGAGAGGTAGCCGGCGGATTGTCTGGATGCGTACTGGGTTAGCGGCGGGTTTTATGGGCTGGGGTCTGGGTTGAGGGTATCGTCGTACAAGGGTGCCAGGGCTCGAATAACGTAAGGCCAGGTTATGGGACCGTCGGTTTTGACGTCGACGAAGAGGTACAGGGTCTGTGTGCCCACGGTATCGAAGACTCCATTGCGCGTCGGCGTTGTCAGGAAGGAGGAATTTGCATTCTGCCGGCGCAGGGTGTCGAGGATGGGGTTGATGTACAGCGATTCAAAGGTCCTCTCCTTCGTCAACGCACCCTGCTCGTGCCCGATATAGAGCGTGCCGTTGTAGAGCCAGACGTCAGCTTCGACGGAGACCGCACCGACCGAGATGGCGCTGTAGAAGGGTACGTCTCTCCAGTAGTCGTTGTGGCTGTGGATCAGTTTGGGAATGATGCCCTGGGTTAGGCTTGTTGGGTAGGTGTAGAGTGGTGGCTGGTAAGCTTGGTTGAGGACCTTTTGCAGTGCGGGAGAGACGTTCGGGTTGAGTGCTGAGACCGACGCGGCGAGTGTGAAGACGGTACTGGCGTAGGAGGTATGCATGCTGGGAGATTCGCCGATATGCTGCAGGTGATGGAGCAGTCGAGGCTGGGTATTGGATGGGTATATATTCGTACAGCCTGGTCCAGCATATGATGGCCCATCGTTTTTTCGACTTCCCCGTCAACACCTTCCAATGTTGGCATGATCGAGATGGGTGTGAATTAAACGATGTCTTTTGGGAGGTTTGAATTGACCAATGATGCCATACACGTGGGTTCGAATTTGATAGAACATGGGGGATCGCTGTCGCCGCCTTGGCAGCCTATAGAACTAAGGTAATCCTAAGGTTTGCAAGCGGGAACGGCGGAGTGGAGTAGTCGGCTATGATAGGTACGGGCTAAGGACGACGACATGTCCTGTACCACTGTGAAGAAAAAGGAGGGTTAATTGTTAGCGTGACAGGGATTATTTGGGTGTGTCCTCTCCAAAATAGTCCTTGTCGCGCTAACAATTAATATCCTGAATACATGGTATGGTACCACGGTACCTTATGACATATGGCTTCCGCTAAGACACGTGCGCGCCACTCATTCTACACATTCGTTCAGTCTCGGACCATAGATTGGGTCTTGGCGCATTACTGTAGCTCTATGATTGGTCCGTTGATTCCATGGGTGAACCGATCAACAGTCTTGGCGAGCTTCCGACTTGTCTTACACCGCTCCCTACCTCCCCACCTCCCGTGCCTCCGTACCCAAGGCGAACTATGGCACCATCAAGCCAAAGCAGCACTAAAATTATACGATTGACATCGGTAGATTAGTGAAGCCTTCCTAGATCGTGCATCGACACCGTCAAAACAATGCACGCAAAGTACTATGGCCTTAAACAGATCATTGTGGTGAGGTATCACCTGATCCCTCCGGATTGTCGACCTCTCTACTTTCCTCCGTCTTTAGTCGTTGTCGAATCCTTTTCCAGCTATGAAGCAGAGCAATAAACTTATCTCATCTTCGGCGTAGAATCTGGTCCGAGGTTTGGAGTGTCCACTCCAACTCCATTGAAGGCCTGACACGAAGTGTGTTCTCATGTCCTGGACGAACATACACATTCGAGACCTCGTCTTTGGTCCCTGTGTGTCGTGTCCATTCGGTATTCTAGGCGATTCGAGGACTCGGCTAGGGGTTAAAAAGATCTATAAGACGTGTCTTTCAAGCAGGTAAGCTCGGACGATTTATCATTTCCTCCTTCGCCCTTGAGACCTCCTCCTGGAGCAACAACGTCTTTGGCGTCTCGTCATCACTGGCTCAATTCCTATCTTTGGAGTCATTCAGCACAGCATTGTCCGTTCCGTGCAATTCGTTTTGCTTGTCTTTGAACATTCCATCTGGCGAGGCATGCGCGTCTCCATCAACTGTATTGGCCGGGAAGTTCGGAGATTCATCAACGGCACTTACTTTATTATCGCCCTCTTTGCGGACTACCCAAACCACTTCACTGTTATGTATCAGGCCTTCGTCTTTGCATGCTTTCGTGTCATCGCAAAGCTCTCCATCGACCTTGCTATCGTTGAAGAGTAATCTGATTCTTTGGGTATCCACAACTCCGCTCATCTTGGCCGCTCGACGGCGCAGCAAACCAACCTTGAAAGTGCGCTTCTCTTATTCGAGTGTTGGCAGCTTTATTGGAGACGATTCATCCAAGTGCTGGGGCTTCTCGTGCATGACAGCTGGCTGATCTCCTTGCGTCTGAGCTGATACTAATACCTTTAAAACGTCGCCAAGGCAAGTTGATCGGCTAGATCTTGCCAATTCTAACGGGGTGAGTCCTGCTTCATCCTTGATGCTTTGGTCGGCCGAGGCACCCAGAAGGTATCTGATGATATCGGCGCCTATTCTGCCCCAACCCGGGTCCTCGACCTTTTTCTCACTATCCTCATAATTGTTCTCACTACCCTCATCGTTCATCTCAATAACGTGCAAGATCGTGCAATGCAATGCAGTCTGACCTTGCTCATTCCGTAGGTCAGGCTCAGCGTAACATGATGACAGAAGGTAGTATACCCCTTCTGCCCATAGAACAGACGTGGCTTGCTGGAGTGCAGTCCACCCGCGATGATCTTGCTTATCAACTTGGGCTCCAGCAGCAATCAAGCTTTGCACACATTCAAGGTCTTTGTGCCACACAGCGTAGTGTAACATTGTTTGGCCAAAGACGTCAGATCCTAGGACGTCAACACCTTTGTCGATGAGTATATTGAACATGTACCTGTTTGGCTGCTCGAAGTGAAGTGTGTAATGTAGCGCTGTCCTCCCATCGATGTCCTTGGCATTGATGTTTGCCCCCGAAGCAAGCAGGATTGGGACAATGTCGTCCTTATCTTGTCGGACTGCCCAATGCAGGGCTGTGAGGTGGCGCTTGTCTCTTGCATCAGGGTTGGCGCCATGGCTTATTAGAAGCTGAGCAATATCAGAGTAACCCTGGGATGCTGCCCGGATTATAGCTGCGTTTCCGTTCTTAAAACGTCGATTGGCGTCGTCCCCTTTGTCTAAGAGTAAGCGTACAACATCTTCGTGACCCGAAGTGACTGCGGCCAGCAAGGGAAATCTGTGCTTCCCGCCTCCTACGTCAAATCGAGCACCCTGACGAAGCAGAGCCTTGGCCAAGTCACAGAAGCCTAGTAAACAAGCATAGTACAGAGGCGACGGACGATTGGCTTTGAAATGGGCCCAATCATGGGTGTCGGGATCATACACCGAGAGCCAAATAGGAAAACATACTTTTGAGGTAAACAGACGAACCATTGGCACCCGCAAGCAGAATTCGTCCCCGATTGAGGCATGAGTGTACCAGTATCGTGCAGCATACTGCAGCAATGGACATTCATAATCAAGTGTCTCATTTTCTGCGTGAATTGGTTCGGTGAATCGTAGAAGGTACGAGAGACACGATTCGGCCATGCGGAGATGTGCTTGAGTCTTCGAAATGCCATAATGTCCGAACCTGGTATCACCGAGATGGTCCGAGAAGAGCAGTATCTGCAGCTGTGGATGGACTAGCTTCACCATCTTCTGTGTGTAGGATCCTGGTACCTCTGCACTCGTGACAACAGCTAAAAAATCCGAGCAGATGTTTTCTATCTCCTCCAAGTCCACCGGAACAGTGTCCTGATCAACCTGGGAACTTTCTGCAAGATAAAATTCGAGAAAGTGCTCGATTTCCGTCAAGGACAAGGGTCTGAGTGTAGCGGAAAGTATCTCCAGAAAATGCTTAATATAGATCGCTACATCGTTATGATTATCAAAAATTCGAACTAGACTTTGATGCCATGAGTTTCTGATTTGGGTTGGCAGATTATCAAGGACATCTCTTGCTTCACATTCAGAGTCACAAAGTAGAACCCGTTCAACTTGGAAAACGGCCCAAGAAAACCTGGAAGTTACGTTAAACTTTCCAGAACGATCAATCGCGGAATCGAACGTACATTTCTTCAGCCCGCTGAGGAATAATATCTATTATCTCTCCCATGAAGGCTTTCTGAGGCGTTGATGATGGGCTCTTCGCTCGTAGCACGACCTTGACGTCCGCAGTAACGTAAGCCTCCTCAATTATGAAGTTGCAAGTGCTAGCGGTAGAACACGAGTCGTTTTCCAAGAATTGTCCAAGTCGACTAGAACGCCTACTTGTCACCAGAGTGCACACCCTGGGCTCCATACCCCGAACAACCTCCAAAAAGCCAGAGTAGTCGGAGCAGTGCTCTAAACCATCCATGACGATGAAGCATGCGTCGAACATGTGCACGATGGTCGTGAACACTTCGATAACTTCTTCATTCGAAGGCTGGAGATTCGAGGGCTTGTACTGGGCGAAAAGCGCCTGTAGCGGTGGTGGAGCCTCGTGATTGAACTGGGAATGCAGACACAACTGCGAGATTAACGATCGCAACAAATCAGTAGATTTAAGATCAGTATCCTCTGAATGATGCCAGTAATAGTAGGCAATCCCCACGGTGCGTGAGGCTACATGGGAATTGAGTTGCTTGATGACTGCGGCACACAACGTGTTTTTCCCACAAGAAGGATTCCCTAAAGTCACAAGTCGCGGTGTCACTCGCTGTGTCCAGTCTTTATATTCCGAGCTGTCAAGGAACCATCGAGAAGTTCCTGGCTGCCAGGCAGCGAGTGCAGTCTGATGTCTGATATTCTGGCTGGGAGTCTGCCCTTTCATCCATGAGACAATGGGTTCGGAATCTGCCATGCTAATATACACTAGATTTCCTACAATATCGATGGCTGTTCAGTTAGGATGAAGGGAAATGTGGCCCACTCAATGTTGTTAAGTACCACGATGGATTAACTATTTGACATGATGTTGCAACTGCTACCTCTATCTACCGAGGCTGAATGCGAGCTAGTTTAGCTAGGGTTTACCATAGTGAGGGTGAGACTGCTTATCAGGCGAGTCCAACAGAAGATACTTTTCTTCCTCAAAGTACCAGATGGACTGATCGTTTAGGAAGAAACGTTGCAGCGAATGGGCTTTTATGATGATCCTGCCAAGCCACTGATTTCGCTGACACAGCTCGCTTACCCATGGACTAGTCCACTTAGATGCAAGCGGCCTTGCCTAAAGTATCCTAGCGCTGTCACGCAAGGCCTGCTATAATCCCAGTCAGTGACTCAGTGTACCCATTTCCAATTTCGGCCTGGAGGCCTGACTGCTTTACCAACGCCGTCTCCCCATGGTAAGGACCCCGCAACTTTCGTAAGTCTATTGGTGCGTCGATGTACGTGGCCGTTACGGCAAGGACTCGGCAGACTCCTTTCGCAGTTACAAGAACGCTCTACAATACTCGTGAGCAGTTCCAACGTATGTAATCGGACGACAGCCGTAGATGATGTACGGAATGTGATTACAGTAGAATGGCTATTAATGAAGGAGCTGGGCATGGAGTCTGTATGCCTGAGCATTGAAGTTCTGCCTATGTTCAGTGGTTCTTGTGAGATCCATGTCCAATATTTCCCATAATATGCGACTGGAATCTGAAGACTAGATCAGTCAGATATCTGACCACCGGAGAAACCAAGCCTCAGATGATAACCAGGGTTGGCAGTTTCTAAGGACTGAACACCACACCAACAATACGTTGCTAACCATCGACAACCCCCCACGCCTCGACCTGCCCCTACCCACCTGCGACGACCTCACAGTCATAAACCAACCCATTCTGTGCCTTGCAGTCACTCGCTGCAACCTCGTCCTCAGCGTTGACGCCCCAATAACTACTCTGCGCAACCATAACATAGCTCGGATAGCTCACATCAGCCGACACAGCTATGCCCCCCACCACCGGCAATTCTCTCAAGTTCACACTCCCCACATTCCATCCCGCCTCTAGACACGCCTCATCCATCGGCGCCATAATCTGCTCATAGCAGCGTTGGAAACTCGGTGCCGGCGCTCCCTGAGAGGGAAGCCAGTAGCCAAAGGTGCAATTGTGTTTCCAGGTTGACCAGATCCACTTATTATTTCGTTGGTAGGCGGAGCCTTGCATGCCGGATATCTGGAGACACATAGTTACCATAGCGTCGAGGCATGTAGTTTGATTGAGCACGTAGCCGGTCATGTCGTTCTGACATCGTACGCCGTAGTAATTTGGCTGGTCGAGATGGGATATGCTGACGTTTTTGTGGCAGGTTGAGCGCGTGTTCCCTCCTGACGTGACGCGATCCTGGGAGGTTGGTCCGCATGGGTCTTGGTAGGCGTTATTGGGAATGCCTTGGCTTATGCCCAGGTTGTTGTTAATGGTACCGCGGGCGGCTTGGGTTGCTTCTGGAGAGCCGGGGACGATGTAGACGCTCGAGAGGCCGAGAATGCTCATCGTATGGGATGGGTCGACGACCAGTGCGTAGCTCAGTGTGAAGAGGGTGACGGTGAGAGCGAGAAGCGGGCTGGCGAGGAGCATTCTCGCAGGGTGAACATAGGTTGATCGCGGGGAAAGATGTGATAGGATGTAGTAAGGCACAAGCCAAAATTCGGGTCGAAGCTTCCCTTGATGGTCTTCCTTTGACGATTGTAACACAGTAGCGAGGCTTTCAAAGCATCCAGGGACAACACCGGAGGAGAAAAGCGACTATGGGATGCCAAAAGGTACGTCGTGGGATGACTGAAGCGGTTCCGATTGCGGCAATATCGATTTGGCGCTCCAGCAAGCGATGCGCATGTTTACAATAATCAACATTGCCGACGAAGTGAGGTAGCCTTCGTGGCCTCAGAGATACCAGAGAATCCGGAACAGGTAAGATCCAATGGAGTTTTATCACGTTGCCGTCGTTCCACTCACTACTGCCCTCACTCAATTTCCTCATCGTGGTCTTCAGCATAACTCATCTTCTTTGCTCTCGCGCTCTGTCTCTTTGGCGCTGACTTCCCGTTCACTGTTTTTTGCCGTGAGATCTCTACTCCCCTATCTCCATCAACATCAGACATTGCGTCACCGTCATCGTCATCCGAGGTTGACGGCGTAGGCACGTTCTTGACACTCTTCTTCGTTCCGCTGGCGGCTGTCTTCGTAGCTTCTTTGCGTGCAGGCTTCGGAGTGGCTGTGGGTTTCTTGCTTGATGGCGTTGACGTATCCATCGCGCTAATCGGGTCTTCCGCTTCGTTTTTGTGAACCTCCTTACTGCCTTCCTTGACCACGTCGGCGCCAGCTTTCTTCTTCTGCGCTGGAGTCATCTTTGGCTCGTCCTTTGGCTCTTTAGTCTTAATAACCTTTTTCACAGGTCGGAGCCAGTGCTCCATTCCTGGTGGCCAATAAACACGACCTTCAGGCCCGCCCATACCAACTTCGTCCTCTGCGATTGTTTCCTGGATGATCTCTTCCTCGGCCTCAATCGCTTCCTCTGCGGCGTCTAGGTCGCCTTCTTCGGCCTTGATGACCTTCTTCTTCTTAGGCGCTTTCTTTTTGGCGGTCTTGACGGGTTTGTTGTCGTCTTTACGTACATGTGGTATGATATCATTGAACCTATCGTAGCCCGGCAACTTGAAAGTCCTCATGATCTCAAAGACTGCTTGCTCTTTGTCTTTGGCCTCGATCATTAGATCCATATCTGCTGGACATGGTGGGAGAGTGGCGACGCGAGGACTGTGTTTCCTCCGCTGACGACCAGTAATAGCTGCTGGAGTGGGCTCAGAATAATGCATCTTTGGGGTTATATTCTTCCGTTTCCAGGTTGCTAGGATGCGTGGAAATATATCCACGACATCTCTCGTCCCTTCGCGGACCTGATCGGGGTCGAAGATGATATTATGGTGGTGAAAGTCCAGCACCATTGGAATATTCAGGTCTTCACATAGAGGTAATAGTTCGTGAACGGACCAGCTCACGTCATCATTTTCGAGGACTATACGGTCTTTGACGCCTTGGGGAAGCTTGGAGTAATTTTCACGGAAGCGATCCAAAGTTGCTGCTTTGTCACCAAAGACACCCCCAAGATGTAGGATCATGACTGCGTCTCTGTCTTGTTGCGGTGGCATTTTGAGAAGGCTTAATAGCTCGGCGTGGTAATCAAGATCTCGTCTGGCGTTGTCAATGACCGGCTTGCGAGGCGAGCCTAGCTGTGTATACTGTAACCAATATTAAAATGTGATAAATCAAAGCATACACATAACTCACTTGGCCAGGATGAGTGGTCAGCCTATGACCTAGCTCTGCTGCAACTTTTCCCGCCTCGGCCAGCTCTTTGGCAACAAAAGGGGCCAGCTTGTACCCATACTCTGCATGGCTTGCAAAAGGAAACATCTCACTGCTTAGTCTTAGGAATTTGATCCCAAATTTGTCGTTCCACCTGATCATTTTCACTATATCCTTCGCGTTCGCAATCCCTAGGGACTCCACGAACGCTTGACCCCGTGCAATATCCGCAGGCTGCTCCCTGTCTGGTCTGTTCTTTGTTGCATGAGGGGGCTCGTTGGGGTCTTTCAATGGATGACGATTCTCCAATATGGACGCGATGCGACAAGTTCGTGAGCTAAAGACGGGCGGATTCGAGAAGCGGAGATACGTGCATAGACAAGCCTGATAGTCGTCAGTCCCCGTTCATTTTTTTGGGTGATTAAGCCTCACGTATCCCAACCTGCCCTTCCATGGCAAAGGGAGGTAGCCGCTGTGCACAGGTGGCGGTCTACACAAAGCAGCTTGTATCTCTTCCTCATCAGCCTCCTCATCGCCCTCTGCCTCTGGATCAAGGAATCGTGGTTCTATCGCCGACTCCTTCTTGTCCTTCAAAGGTATAGCAAGCTTCGCCTTTGCGTCGGTAGTATTAGCATTCTTGCTTGACGGTAACGCCCTTGCTTTCGGCGCTGTCGGCTTAGCTTTCTTCGTCTCGACTGGAGGCTCCACCTCTGACATCTCTGATAGTGGCGAATCGTCCTCTTCCTCTTTCATCTGATTGTTCACATCCAGGCCAGCCGCGGCTAGATCTATGCGCTCATCTACCTCACTTGCGTCAGGGGAAGCTCGAAAGGCTTCTGGCGCATCGAGAACGTTCGCATTCTTGTTAGGGTTGGTGGAGCCGGTGTTAGGTTGAGGCTGCGAGACCTTGCGCCGACTGGCTCTTCGTTTCGCAGGTGGAGTTGGGTCTTCGAAGGTGGGTATCTGGATGGGAGCGATGGTGAAAGTGGTACCGTCGGCGGTCGCAGCCTGGCTTTTTCTTTTGCCCATTGCGAGGGCTGACAAATTGCGAAAGCTTTGCGATGGCAGTGTCTGATGATAGTTTATTGTGGAGGCCCGAATGAACAGGAAGCAAGCTGTAGGAGTATGCGACCTGATGATTGTATAGTAACACTTGGGTGGGGCAAACCTGAACATGCAGACCGAGCTTGCAGACACGACACGCTATGCAGGTGGCAGTGAAGTATGTTGTATCACCATTGTAACGCAACCAGCGCGAAGGTCATTGACGTAATGCATCGCTAATAATACGAAGTATACATACCTAACCTAGCCTTCTGTAAGGCTGGTAATTTACAATTATTTAAACCCTACCCTGTTAAGATGATATACAAGCTCGCTGGCCTCCTTTAATCAGCTTACGACCGAAGCAGCCTCTCAATGTACATTTCCAATGGGCCGTGCAATTCAGTGATTCTACAATCGCCACTAGCATAGCGCTGTTTTTCCGTTGTAGAGCCCTCCTGTATCTCGATAGAATACATTTGAAGAAGCTCTACAGCCGCTCCAGTGATGACCTTCCCGCGTTCTGGGGTGATGTGGGAGGTGAAACAAGCATTGATACACTGGCCTCCCTCAAGATTGACACTCTTTCTTGCCTATCCAGTCGGGTTATTATGAGGTTCTCCACCTCCCGCCTCGTCGTTGCTCAGTTTCTATTCGATACCTTTTTGCATTCCCTCCATTAATCTATCTCAGAAAAAGAAATCCCATTGAAATCGCTTATTCTCACCCCTATATTAGCTGTGCGCCATAGTTTTACATGTTACTCATTGAAAAAGATCTACCACCTTTGCCGCCTTTCGATAGCCATGTCCATGAATTAGGATCAAAGGAAGAAGGCTATGGAATGCAGACTGGGACAGCGTAGGTGACTGGTAGCTACAAGAAGGTGGCATACTAAAGTGCTTCTAATAGCTGGGGCTCCTTCATCACTCGCTCAAACACCGTTACTACAGCTTCAAAGATGCTCCGCTCTGCGGGTAGTGAAGGCTTCGAAGGCGGTGCAATGGCCAAGAAGTCACGTTGGTTTCGCGAACGCCGCAGAAGCTCTCCAAGGTCTTCTAATCGCGACGATAATGATAACGGCGATGAAACCAAGAAGAAGGGGATCTACCACGGATGGCGCGCTAGTGTCACGGTTTGCTCTGCTACGGCAGGCACTATCCTCTCTATCAATGCCATGTTGACCATATGGGCCTCCGTCCGGTATAGAAATAGTGGAGGCCTTGCGACCATTCAGGAAGGGAGCTGCCAGAACACTAAAACATTAAGTTTATGGCTGCATCTTGCCATCAACATTCTCAGCACGATACTGCTCTCGGCTAGCAATTACTGTATGCAATGTCTTTCGTCCCCAACGCGGGAAGAAGTGGACAGAGCACATCGTAAACAGATCTGGCTTGACATTGGAGTTCCGAGTGTGCGAAATCTGCATCAGATCTCATGGTATAGAATAGCACTCTGGTGGGCTCTCGCCCTGTCAGGAATTCCACTGCATTTACTGTACAATAGCGCGGTCTTTTCTTCGCTCGCTACTACGGAATACACGGTATTCGCAGCGTCTCCCAACCTCTTCACCGACAGAAGCGTTGACTGGTCACAATCCATATACGGCGATTATAGCGGCGGAGATTTGCAGCATATCCGCAATGCTAAAAATTGGCAAAGGCTGGAAAACAAGGCGTGCATAGAAGCATACGGTCAAGAATTTGTATCAGCTTATGGAGACTTAGTGGCGATATCCACGAATCTCAACGCAACCAACCCTGCAGTCGCCATGAATAAGGTGGAAATTACAAGCACTGGGTTCAGTGGCGTCGGAACACCATACGAATGGATTTGCTGGAGCACGCAAACCACCGGAAGCCAACAGAACTGCGATATCGGGCGGTTGATATCCCAGCCCAAACCTTGGAAATTAATAGATCACCCAAGGATGAGTGACGGCTCAGGCGATGGTAGGAGCGCTCTGCCTGAGTTGTCTATTGACTACTGCCTCAGTGATCCAGTAGAGGAACGCTGCAGGCTGCAATTCAGCTTGGTCATCATGGGCATCGTCATAGGGTGCAACGTTGTGAAGACTATCTGCATGGTCCTTACGCTATGGTATCACAGATCACAGCCACTAGTGACCCTTGGAGACGCTTTGGCGTCGTTCCTAGATCACCCCGACCCAACCACAGAGAACATGTGTCTGGCCAATAAGTCCTCATTTGCGCAAAACAAGAGTGGAGATACCCTGCAAGCGGAACCGAGGCTACGAGATCCCAACGAAGGCGACAGATCCACTTGCCTGCATCTAACGAATGACAAAAATGGTAGACAACCGTCAACTTACAACACATTGGAGACTGAGACAGAATACACGAAGAAATGGGTACCTGGGGCCAAGAGGTGGCAGACTCAGTCCTATCGCTGGTTCAATAGTGCTAGTGTACGACGGTAAGCAATCTGGGCCGATTGAATCGACAATCCTTCGCGCAGAAATTTGGCATAGACCAGTCTACTCAATGGCTAGCTTACAGCCCCGAACCTAGCGTCGAGATGCTGACTTCGAGATCGTATAATGTATAGGTGGTTTGTTTGCAACATACTGTGCGGCTGCACAATATTAGTAGCTTTACTCCTCTACTTAATGGGCATAAGTGCCAACCAACTCACAAGCCACCAATTTTCGCACCTTTGGGCTCTAGGATACGGCACTGTGACATCGGAGCAGATAATTACTAGGACCAAGCTGAGAGGAAGTAATGGACTGATACTCACGATACTCATCGCCAACTCGCCACAGGCGCTTCTATCCTTCCTGTTTCTCACCTATAACGGCCTCTATACATGCATGCTTCTTGCAGACGAATGGAACGGCTACGCCCACAAGCGAAAGCCTTTACGTGTCACCAGCCCCGTTGGCGAACAGAGATGTACATATCGATTACAACTCCCATACCGGTACGGTATCCCACTACTGATCCTGTCTGGCACACTCCACTGGCTCGTTTCCCAATCTCTCTTCTTAGCACGCGTGACTGCGTTCACATCAGACGGCGCGGAAGATATTGTCGGCTCCATTTCAACACTCGGATATTCTTCAATCGCTATCATCACCGTCATTATCTACGGCACTATCGTTGTGCTTATAGGTATCGGCATGGCCTTCAGGCGATACAAGCCTGGCATGCCGCTTGTCGGCAGCTGTAGTGCAGCGATTAGCGCTGCGTGTCATCGACCGAACGATGATGTTGATGCGAGTAGGAAGGGGGTTATGTGGGGAGTTGTCAGTGTGGGGAATGGGATCGGGCATTGTTGTATCACGAGTTTTGAGGTCGAGACACCAGTAGTGGGGGAGTTGTATGCTGGATGGGATGCAAATCGTGAAGTGACCTCTTCTTCAAGGGGAAAGGGGGGTTAACGATACCTAGATATGTGGAACCACTTCTGCAACCACATCATGTGTGCAGGCTCCATAGTCTCTCCGCAATGAAAGCAGAGTGAAAGACGGAAATGCGTACTGCTGGGTCCTTGGAACTTATCTTCTATTGCGGTGATCCTAACGAGGCGGCTTTCCAAAACCATCCTGAATCCTAGAGTAGAGTTTAACCAAACAGTGAAGTTCAAAATCTTCCTAACTTTCCCGGGCTAGAGGAAGTCCAATACATAACATGACGCAACACAAGGTAACTTACCCCGACTTCAACCATCACCACCAGCCAACAAACCAAACCCCCCTCCCCAAAACCCCCTCAATAATAAAAAACCCCATCCCTCCCAAACTTTCCCCCCAACTCCAACTCCCTCAAAACACCCTTAATCCTCCCCATCACAATTCGTGCATACTCCGGCCCAGGCTCCACCCCCACAACCTGACTCTTATCATTCAACAACCACGGTACACCCTCACACCCCTCGCACGCCTCCCTCATAACCTTCACATCCCCCTCCCCATACCCACCCCCCACAACGATCGCAACCAGTTTCTTGGAAAAATCATGGCTGCCGAATTCTGCGGCTTCGGGGTCGGTGCTGGTGGGTTTTTCGCCGCGGAGGATGGCGGGGATTTCGGCGGCGCCAGCTTTGGTGGAGAGGATGGCGTGGAGGGCTGTGGGTGGGGGAGGTGGTTAGAGAGGGTTATTGGGGGTGGGGGTTGGGGGGGAGCGGACGTTCGCATTCGGGTTTTGAGAGCTCGATCATTGTGCGCATTATTATGGCGCGTTGGCCGGCGAGAATTATGGGGTAGGGTGTTGACATTATGTGTAGGTTTTTTGGGGGGTCTTGGTGTTTTAGTGTGGATATTGCTGCAAGTTGTTTTTATATACGAGTTCGAGGCTTCATGCAATGGAACCCCCGCAATTGAGGGACGAAGTCACGGGCAATGAAGGTAAAAAAATTGGCTGGGTGAGATGAAAGTGGGCATGGCGCCGTTAAGTACTGCTGAGTTCGAGCAAAGTCACGTAATCAGCGTTCTCGGGATCTGATTCAGATGAAGAATTGCCGATGCCATGTAATGACTGACTAATGGTCGTCAAGATTACCTGATCGGGCGAAAGCTGAAAAAGGGTTTGTTGTGTCTAAATGCTCTCCTGGTCCGAAGTCGTCCGCTTGCGATGTCCTAGCTTACGGCTGTTGCAATTAGTATGAGCGAGCAACGCCACTACTTGTGGCAAGTTAAAAGACAGTATCGTGCTAGAATATTTGATACATACAGAATTCAGAACGAGCTTCGGACAATGTCCTTGGGACCGAGACCGGCATCGGAAAAACGTTTGACCGCCCCTCCACTGGACTCTTCGTCAAATAGACATTCGGCTTGACCACTCGTGATTATCATCGACTGTCGTCCCAAGCAGCAGGGTGACATTTTGGTACAAGCTGCATGAAGTAGACATCACGCTTCGCATCCACCAACGTCCCCCCTTATGGATGGCTGTATCAGGCGTATCATCTCGTGTTGTAGTGGGATTCAGGACGAGGCCGTCGATATGGGGAGAAAGCTCAATCATTAGGGCAAAAGAAATGACTGACGCTCTACATAACGACGAAGAGGAATACAAGGCTGTATCCGTAGGTGCCGTACGATGGGTTGCAGACGTGGGATGCTGCACTCAAAACTGTGTGTAGGAAGGGTGGATGGTTGATGTCAAGGTATTGCCGTGTCTATACTGGTATAAGGAACGGGATGAAGAACTTCGAATGTGGCCGAGTCGTCGTGAATGATGTGAGGGGCATTGAGTGAGGAGATCCTCAAGAAGTGTGGATGCCAAGCGGTTGGTTGGGTTTGGGTTTGTACCTGTCCTCCTAATGCCCGTGTTCTCCATGTGATACCATCTTCTCCAGCAACAATAGTATATGAAAAAAGAAAAAATTTCGTGGGGTTGAGACCGGTGGGCCGAATGTATCACTTCTTACTCAATCCTTTCGCCATCTCTTCCGTTTAGCACTATGTTATGGAGCGGCAATCCTTGTCTGAACAATGCCGCCCTCAATATCACGTTGCTTATGACATATAAACCTGAAACCTTTCCCATGTAAAAAACCAATCTTCCCAATCCCAAAAAGCCCGATCTGACCCGCATTTCCAAATACCTTATGATATCATTCACAATGTCTAGCGATATGGACTGTGATGAGCAAGAGAGGGTGAAATACAGCGCTCCGCTAAAGAAGCAGAGATCGCGAGCTCCCGAAGCGACGATTGCACGCAGTGCAATGTCGCGTATGTTTGCGTAGAAGCTGAGCAGGATTTCTGCGGTAGCTGGGGATGGCGGGAAGGAATACCACGTTTCGTGCTCGTAGATGATCATTCTGATGTTTGTACCGTTACCGGTCACGAGGTGGCGCTTGGAGGAAGTCGTACTGTATACCGAAAGGATGTGCGTAGATTCCATTTGTCTCACGGGTAGGGGATATGATTCCACGTTTGTACAGTTCGAGATGTTGTTGGTGGTAGATTTTCCCTCAGGCAGAGAAACCAATGTGGTGGTTTGAGTTGCGTTAGTCAATGTAAGGAGCGTGAATAGACAGTGCGTCAAGATATCCAGTATTGAGGATCGCATGATACATACTGTTAGATAGAGAGTACAATTTGGGAAATCTAGACATCATCTCATGCGTCGGACCGTGTCGTAGATATAGCAGTACCTGTTCATAACCTTATGACGGATCTAAAATGAACCAACCGGTCTCTTCTTCTGATGCTATGATCTACCAGAAGCACACTGAGGGTACCACCAACGGGCGATTGAGCATTGGCCCTGTACTACCTGTAGGCATTGACACACGTAAAAGATTCACGCTTCCAAACATTGAGGCAAGGGACCGGTGTCGCGTAGGATCTCAATGCATGCCATGGCACTTATGCTTCAAATTAGCGGACAGAAGGACGATATTTGGTACCGCGTAGATATATGACGCAATTCATGGGAGTCATGCTCTGAGGAATCGCAATTTAGAGATGGCGGTCTGTTTTCGGGTAGAACTATTTGCGCACAGCAAGGGATCCCTACTCCAACCGATCGCGTTTAGAAGAAGACACTTCGATGTCGCATAGATCCATGACACGGGCCTGCAAGAGTGATCTGGATACATGTGCCTGGTCGCATTAGTGTCAGGCGTTTTGAGACTACATGCCACCTCAATGGAGCACATCGCGGACCCTGTATTCTGGTGCCTAACAGTCTCTATTGATGCTCATTGACAATGATCGGATTTGTTCCAACGCAGCGGTTCAAGGTCCTGGCAGTAAGCCCAAGATTGTAACATGTCACTGCTGCTCTTTGTTGACACTACGTCAGACAGTGACTTACTCCGCAGACTTCAGACCACAGAAAGGGGCCGTAGTTCCTCAGGTCGAATTGCTATTGCATCTCGGTATACTCCGGAAGATACTAGGATATCATGTTTGGTCATTTGATTTCGCCGCTTCCTTCAACAGCTCCGTGATAGTAACAACCCGATACCCTCTCCGCCGCATTTCGGGAAGCACTTTCCGTAACATAGGAGGAGTCCAGCTCCTTCTATCATGACAAATGATAATTCCGCCATGCCGTAACATACTCAATACGTGTCCGGCATTGGCACGCCAAAAAGAAATTTGCGGATCGTGTGGGTAGATGCTGCCGAGAACGAGTCGGTAATTCAACTTCTCCAACGTTCTAAGCATACGTTCGTTGAAGAATCCAGAGCCTGGCCGGAAGTATCTGGGAGGAGGCTTCGCATCAGCAGCCGCGTACGCGGAATGAATCATGTCTTCGACCGACTTGATCTCATCAATCAGGACTGCATCGCTCAACGATCGGCTTGTCTCGTCATACATAGCGTGATTGGCCAGCTCATTGCCATTGTGAACAAGTCCCTCCAGCGTCGACTCGCGCCCCGCGACCTTGGATCCAATGATGAAGAAAGTAGCTGTTGCACCGTTGGCAGCGAGGATCTGCATAATCTCACTGGTGTATTCGCTCGGCCCATCATCAATTGTGAGGGCAATCACTTTCGCAGACATTGGAACGTGCCAGAGAACGTGAGGCCATCGCCGCTGGCAGTATCGAATCAGGAGGTTGGGCGGCTTGTAGATCATGTAAAAGGGCAAGACTAGGGTGATGATGACAAGCAGGAGCACAAACATCGTTACGATGCGAGACCGACGAGCTCTTCTTCGTGACCTCGCAAAGCATCGAAAACCAAAAGGGACGCGATACATGAAAGACTCGACTATGGAGAATTTACGAGCGATGGTTGGGTTAGTATTCGAGTAGCCCATCACGTGATAAGATTGAGCTTGCGCTAGTTCTGCTTTGGACTAGGAGATGAAGTTTTGGCAGTTCTGATTTCTTCTGCCATCGCGACCAGATCCTTTCGCCATCAGACAAAACCCTGCTTTGTGCTCTCATCGATGCGCCCTGTGTCGTGTCATTGCATCTACATATGCATCGTTATAGCTCAGACTTCTGGAATATCTTAGACTCGAGCCGTGTTTGCTTGAATCGCTTGCAATTATCCCTGAACGGGATTCAAGCATGGCGACGCCTGTCCGAAGAAGACCCTCGTTCATTCATTCGATCATTATTCTTTGTTTGAAATCAATATCAAAAGAGGCTAGCGACTTAAAGTGAAGCAGAGATGGATTATGACTTGAGAGACGGATTTTACGAGCACTCAGGTCTACCAAGGTCTCTGTGACCGTCAATTCAGTGTTATAGCTCTAGGTAGAGCTCTAGGTAGCCAATTTGGATTCGGCACCGCGTCCTCCACTACCTGAGCAACCTGACTCGGGTCCAATATCCGTCTGCTATCCGACTATGGCCAGATAGTATGGATCAACATGACCGCCCACCTGCCTCTGAAAGCAGACATCGGGACTGTAGATATAGCCAGCGTGGTCACGAGAGATACCAGGTGCTACTCTACTCGTTAGAGGGTATACCTGATAGATATGATTGAAAGTTCACTATGCCTGAAAGAAGGTCTCGAGAGTGTTGATGAACGCTGATGGCATTGTCATCACGCATAAGGAGGACTGATGTTTTGAACCCTTCAGGGCGGTCAGTGAATTTCCGAAAAGCACCAACGGCATTTAACATTGGGAAGCTGAGCCTGACCAGTGTAGAAATTAAGTATTGGGGATTAGGAGAGGGATTGCCAATTCCACCAATCTCCACATGTAGTTGGTTAGTGAGGTGAACCCTTAGCGGCAAACACAAACCTACATTGTCTGTTCACCAATCCTTGATGGGACACCAATCAAAATAAACCAAATCGGATACCAAAAGTGAGTCATCACCACGGTTTTGTTTGTGCTACGAGGCATAGTCTCACTGATTTTCTACAAGTTTTGAATACAATCTTCATCTTCTTCCTTTTCCAAGTCACCCACATCTTACTTTCCTTTCATGATGGACCCTGTTGCTGTGACCGAAGCGTCGAGTGTGGCTCAAAATCAGCTCAGCGACGACGTTGCAGAGTATGTGGTATCCTTTATGCTGCGCTGTGCGTGATCTAATTGCAGTAGTCTGTTCAATACCGACACATTCTCTGACCTCATCGTCGTATGCGCCGGCGTCCGCTGGCAATTGCATCGAATTATCATCTGTTCACGCTCGCTCTTCTTTGCGAAAGCCTGCAAGGAGAATACGTTTGAGGTGTGACTTTCAGACAGTATCAGGTCATTCTTCAAGACTAACAAAACGGGCAAATGCAGAAAGGTGGTTCGAGACATATCGCTCTGTACGATGAAGATCCGGTCATCATCGAACAAATGCTCAAGGCATGTTATGCTGGTGACTATGATGATTCAATGGATAGCGTCGACGATCGGGTGATGTTCAATACACAAATGTACGTTGCAGCCGACAAGTACATGATCTCTTTCCTCAAAGATTTGGCGAAGACCAGATTGACCATCCAGCTGGATCAAATTCAAGGTGGCACGGATGAGATCTCTAGGTTGGCCGGGTTAATACGGGTGATCTACGGAACCACAGTGGACCAGACACTTCGCTGCATTCTCTTCCCAACTCTTAGGAGGCTAAGACACGACCTCCGCAAGAACCCAGAGTTCCTGGCATTGCTCACGTCAGGCTTGGCGGATGGCAATTTCGCAATCGACACCTTTACCGCTCTGGCGGATCTTGCAGATCCAAGGTACTACTTCTGCAAGGATTGCTTTCCCGGCTGCGGTATGAGGATAGTCTGCGATCATTGCCAAAAGAAATTGGGTTACGAGGGAGAATTACCGTTGGAAGAATAGGGCGAATGCGATGTATTCTGGTTAGGGAAGGTCCACAAGTCCGATGGGTGATGGATAGGTAAAGGTTCTTGATGGGAAGGAGCCCCCTCAACCTTCGATACTGGGAACGATTTGTTCCACTTAGCTGAAAGTATCAACCCCTTCCCACTCCTAGCTTAGACAATGCGCGTGTTAATTGTTTGCAAAACGCCACGGACAGCCAAGCTTCCCATTCTTTTCGAATAAAAAGCTAATGTCGAGCTTTACAGTCGGCAGAACTCTCCTCGTTTTCCTAGCATCACGATTAGGCCCCAGCACTATGCTACAGCTTTGTCTGAAACTAATTACCGCAGATATACCAAGTCTGGCTCTCCCTTTTTTCTTGTTAATTCAAAGCATGAGGCCTCCTCCCCCCTCCCCTGTTTGTAGAACAACCCTAGTATCACTTCCCATAGTATAAAAGACCGCCTGTATTACCATCCACCCTATTTATTACCCTCTTTTTACGTCAACGCCAACTATAAACCCCTACTCACCACTTACTCCTTACCACCCTCATCACCACTATCTAAACCATACACTCTTTCACCCCACTCACCACCCACTACCCACTGATACAAATCCATGCCGAAGCCCCCCCATCACCAAACACTGACCATCAAGCTCCCTCCCACAGCAAAGACAATCAGCAAATACACTTCAACCACCATATAAATGACTTCACGAAGACATCCATTCTAGCGTAAGAGAGTAGACTTGCTATAACATCTCTTTCAATCAATCAATTATGTCAATCCATGCATATCAGTATAGATGTCATGAAAGCCAAGCTACACCAACAACAGTACGCTGGGTAGTGCGGTGGTTACAGCTGAGGATGAATGTCTAAGTTTCGTTTTCCTAATTTCACTAATTTTCGCCATCATTCCGCGATATGTCAATGCTGTTACCTACTCATACCCATTTAGAAGGGGTTAGGTTACATATTCAATGCTTGGTTTCGGTCCCCGAGCGCAGGCTAAAGCAAGCAATAGACAGACAGACCCAGCGAAAAGAAGTATGAGTCGAGTATTGAGGTTAATATGTAATATGATACTGCGAATTCATCCCTATGGACGCCAGCTTACCCGCGAACAGTCCACACGGTCACAGCCATCGCCCGCCATCTTCGTGTTGGTACCATTGACTAAGATTAAGTAATAAAGAAAGCTATGTACACGAAACGAAAGGATGCTTTTATCACGACTGCAACAATGGGTATAGTCCCGGACCGCCTGCATGGAGCAAGGCATAAACTATTCACACGCACGCTTAATCGCCTGGCAAACCCCATAACCCCTTTAGTCATGATTCATATGCTTACATTTCCCAAGTCCTCCTCAACACCATCAGCTCTCCACGCCAAAGGCAACTCACAAGGTCCCTCCAAAACATTCCCACTCTCCATCTCCTCTCGACTCTTGGCATCCTCCCAGATCCGCTGGAGATACATCCGTATCGATCGCAGTCCTCGCAGGTAACCACGATCGATACCATCTGGATCGTGAGGCGGGCACGGTACGGTCTCCGGCAGCTCATCCTCGGCGGTAACACAGTTGGCAAAGTCCACGATCTTGATGAAGATGCTTGATTGTGCCTTTTTGTCTAATTCTTTCGTCGTTGCCTTGCTGTCATGTTCGACCTCAGCCTTTTGTGTCGCACCACCATCGTAGATCACAAGTAGGCTGCTAGCGTAGAAACGAAACCCTGGAAGCCCTCTGATAAGGTTCTCAAGCTTGGCGATCCTCTCGAAAAGTGCTCCGATGTGGCGAGAGACACTGGAGTACGACTGCCCATTGTACAAAAATCGTGTTAAGGCAGCCTGGAATTCGTCGCCTGCTTTCAGGTCTCGCCCGTAGTACTTGTTCTGGAACAAATACTCTTGCTCCTTGGCGTTCCACACTTGCATGCCACAAATGCGAACCCCAAGTCTTTGCGACGTTGTCACTTTGCATTTCATGCGTTGAGATCTCTTTTTCTTCTCGTTGGCATCGATACCGTACTGGCGTGTACCCATCTTTAGATCAAGCACACAAGGTCTAGCCATGCCAGCTGTGAGGTCTTCAAGTAGAAGAAAATGCTGGACTCGCTCATCTGGATGAAGCTGAGCTTGCTTCGGATTGGACGGCGCAATTAAAACAGTTGAAGGCACTGCTCCTGCGACTTCCGAGTCTCGCACCACCGAAGTCCCAGCACCCTTGATCCTAATTCGCTCACCTGGAATTACCTCACCCACACCGGAAGGCGCTGAATGACCAGTACTTGCAAAGTCTTGCTCTTCAAGTGGCGCTGTTCTTTGCTCTGAAGGAACCATCGAATCCATGTCCATTGCAAACATGTTGTCCTCTTCTTTATCGCCGCCGTAGCCTTCATCATCGTAGTACTGAAGCCCACTTCGCTCGGTGCTATCTACATTACCAGTTCGTTCTAAACCACCTCCTGAACGTCGCCTTCTGACGCGTTGTGCGTTTGGAATTGGCTTGCCGCTGAATGAAGCTGTTGGCATTGGATGGCTCTCCATAGAGCCAAGCCCAATGGGCTGCTTGTTGGGGACTGAGCCTTCTTGTGACTGAGAAGACAGAGATCGATCTGGTTGGGGTTCGATCTGAATGGGAGATCGATTGCATAGCTTGCTTGTTTCAGTATTGGAAATGATTGTTTTAGAATCTTGCTCTTGTTGACCTGCACTTGAAGCAGTGTCCAATGCAGGCTGTCTACTATCATTCGCCTCTTTGACACGCGGTAATGTAGGGTGACTTCGACCATGTCGTTTATGTCGGTAGACAGGAGGAGGAGCAAATACCTCACGGAGGACCTGTTCTTGAAGCTTGGTATTAACAGTGGTCGCTCCCCAACTAGTGTTGTGCTTATGTAGGTCTGGCTTGGCGTGATTCGAAACGACATGGTCCAGTGCTATTCCAATGTGATTGTGGCTTCGAGTATCAAGGGTAGGATGCTCATGGTGAGTATTTGTGGAAATTTCACGCTTTGCGCCCCCAGCGCTGGAGGGAAAAGGGAATAGATTCTGGGGAATGATATGACGGTTATTCTCGAAGATAACCTGTGGTACCTGCCCAATTTTTTGTTGCGAATGGCTGATCGTGCGTGGTTGCTCTCCGTCATTTTGAGTGATAGACTCCAAATTCGTGCCTTTTACAGAAATTGCTTGACCTAGAGCCTCCTTTCCAGTTGGGGTCCCGGCTAGATTGCTTTCCGAAGATTTAGCGTTCTCATCATTAGTTTTCTTGGTCTTCGGCGCCTTGCGAAATGTAACATTTAAGACTCCGATGTACCTGAGAAGCCGTCAGTGATTGCTGTCATCGGAGGGGCTTAATAAAAGGACTCGTAGTTTGGCTAGGATCGTTTTTTGTGTATAGATTGGTAGGAGATTGAGGATCATACTTCGGCAAGAATTTCAATAGCTCGGGATGCTGGCGTTCGACAACTTCATAGAATTCATTTTCTCTATTACTGAGCTGTTTACATACTGCTCTTTTCGAAAAGCGAAAGAGATTGGTATGTCCACCTACTTGGTGGTTGTAAGGCTTCAACTCCACGGCGCCCAAAGGCGCAGCTGGAACACGATGTGTTTTACGAGACCTAGATAACATCCATGACTTTCGTGTATTAGGCGACGCTCTGGGTGTCGCTTCTCCATCATCTGTAAGACTAGAGTCATCTTGCACACCTGGGCGCATTCTATCGTCTTGAGACTCATATTCTGACTCAGATGCCGACGACGCATCACTTTCCGAAGCCTGTTTATCTTCTGTCTCTAGTGAAAGTGGATGAGCTTTAGAGAGATCGCCATGGAAGTAGCGATTCTTATTATGCATTTGCAAAGCGATGTCGACGTCTTCAGTTCGTTCAATCTCGTTAGCCGAAGACAGTGCAGGCTCGGGCAGGTTTGCGTCAATGTCAATTGATGCCTCTTTGATTCTTCTTGCATCATCGATACTGACATCTTGCAAGGCATCAGGAGACGGTGCTTGATGGGGATAATATAGAGCTGACGATATTTGCTCCGATTCTTCTTCCTCGTTCTCGGGATCTCCCTTGCTGTCGGCTTCTACTGCGGAAGCACGATCATCCTGATTTCCGAAGGTAGAGTCTTGACTTGGTATTGAGTTTTTCGTATCGTTCTGCTCGTAGGTAGGGTCGCGAGGCTTAGGCTGTGTAGTACGAAATTTGTCATGGACGGGAGCAGTAAGGTTATGATAATTTCGAATTTCTTCGAGCAGTCGCGTAGGGACATTCTGTTTTGTTGCATCGCTTTCAAAAGAAAGCGATGGGACAGGCTTTTTCCTTGAGTCATCCGCTGTTGTATTGGAATCACTCCGTGGCCTGGTCGGTAAACCTGCGCCGGGTCTTGAGGTTGGATTTGGTGATTGATGAGAGTCTTGAAGAGGTCTCCCCACTCCGACGACTTCATTCTCTAGCCTTCCGACCATATGTAAGGCCCCCTCCGAAGATCCGAGCTTTCTATCTTGTTGCCCTGAGCCCTCGACGACTGATCGTGCATGGGGACTTTGCACCACCGTAACATTCTCGAGCGCTGCGGAGACATCAATGGCATTGGCTGAAGCCGTTCTTGATCTCTCTTGGCCCCTCTTGCTGCTCTGAGAAGCGGTGGTTTCTTTGAATAGCCCGAGGGTATGGCTTGACTTTCGGCTGCTCGCGTGCGAGGCGGGCTCAGCATCGGCCAGTGTTGCCTCGATACGCTTTTCGACACGGCTTTTGCTGCTCCGGCTTGAGCTCCTAGCTCTCTTTTCTGAAAACGCCTCTCCTCTGGCCGAGTGCTCCACACCTGGCAAAGCATTGTCTATCTCCTGGTTCCATGTTCCAGATGTTCGCGAGGGGTGGTGAAAGCCGTTCATTATCGTGCGTTTATTGGGCGACGGTGGCTCGGCTTTCACGAATGAGCCAGTGTCTTCCTGAGTTTGCTCCAGCCGCGGAGAGCTCAGAAACTCATCTCGTACCTCTGTGGGGTCTAATGATTCCTGCGAATACCCTTGTGATGCAGAAGCTGCAGGCAATAGTGCCGAAGTTGAGCTGGTAAAGCTGCTAGATAGCGCTTGTGAGGGGAAGAAAGGATGTTTGGTTGATCGTGAGTAAGGGAGCAGAGAGACATTGTCCGAAGCCTCCAAATGTAAATCCTCCTCGTTTGGGATGCTCTCCAGATCGTTATTGCCCAGTGTGGTTGGCAGAAGACGTGGGGTATTTGGATCGCTACTTCCATTATCATGGGACCCGTTGTAGGCTTGTGGCTCGTACGGTAGTTCTGGCGGATCTCTGTTCTCATCCGTCAATTGATGTGGAGGTAATTCAGTTCTATACCTCTGGGTGGAATTTATGTTTGTTATCGCTTCTGGCTTCGGCGGGGATGCTGTGCCCGATACATGGCTGTTGTGTTTGGGCGCCTCAGAAAACCTCACCGAAGACACAGGTGAGGTGTTTCCTGAAGCAGGGAAAGAGTCTGACATGGATTGAGCATTGGTAGACGGCTTGCACAGCCTTCGTTACTGAATTGGTAGGAAAATGGACAATAGATATGGGAAAGATTATCAACATGTGGCTTGGCGGGGGAGCTCCCGCCATGAACTTCTGGCGTATCCTATTTAATCCTAGAGATTGTGTTGACCGCTTCTTTGGACCACGTTCCTGGATTTCAATGTCATTCCACCAGACGCTCTAATCTACGTTTCATCACAGACCACGTTCTTGAATGCGTTGCTCTACAGGCTGTGATCGAGGAGCACGGATGGTGATGCTCAGGATCAAGGAGGTCTCACCGGAGGACAGGGGAGGCGGCAATGACGTTCGGAAGGAACGTGACAGCGGAAGTCTTTCAGCAATACGTCTGCAACAATCTGGTAAACTTGGACAGATGCTCAGACCTCTTTGAGTCGCATATCGTCTATATTGTTTCCTCATGCAAGGCTACTTGTCCTCGTACGAAGCCTCTGCTAATGGAACAACATTCCGCTACCAATCGTTTCGGAACGTGCATATCAAAATGCTTATCCCAATTTGATCGCTCGATCAATTCCATACGTAAGAACAAATACGTACCTCCTTGTTCGTACAGCATCTATTGGTTCAGACCGGAACCCTGCGTCAATGGTTCTCTTGCTTTTCTATTGGCAACGAGGTGACGCTTAGGTCACGTACGCTGCATTATAGATCTCTTCGAATTTTATCAGGTGCAATGCAAATGTCAAACGCGGCGAAGTGGATTAGGATCAGGTTATCTTCACAATATGAATGTGAAAGATCTAAAATTCCGTGTCATGAGGTTGCCAAATGACACGTTGATCAGCTTAGCATATGCATCCCTAATATATGACGAGGGTGTCTTCAGCAGACTATCAATCGCCGTTATTTTGTGTGGCTGGATTGATTCAGCTTTTCGGACTCCGGCGGCTTTTCCAAACATCTCGCTGATCGCAGCGTCTCTATCGCTGGCCTGTAGCATTACAGGGTCATGATTCTTCTCCACGAGTAGCATCCATTCGTCCTTCTTCCGCAAGTCTCACCCATCCATAGACACGTCTTCCTGTTTCGCACCTTTACCTCCAGAGATCCACAGCACGTTGTTGCATCTGCCAAGTTACCTCGTCAGCGTTGGACTGCACGAAGCGTACTTCGGCATGCTGAGTGAAGGCAGAAATTGGTTCTAGGAATCATGCCACACGAGCCACAAGCGCTTCAAGCAGATGTGTCCAACTTACCTTATCAGAACCTGGCCAAGCGTGCCTGTGCTTTTCCCATCAATGAATTCTTCCGTATTCGACAGCTGGATGTTCATGTATGAATCGACACTAATCAGGCGGCCGTGATATTCAGTCTGGCCCCATTTGAGGCGTATTATGACAGGCTCGTTTACGCTATGAGAACAGCATGTCAGCGGGCTCGTCTTGTATGGTGAAGTCATACGACGGAACCTCAAGAGCGCCATCTACAATGTGACGGGTCGGATTTGCAAGATTGAAATGGAGCGCGAGGTTACGTACAGCGATTGTAGCATGGGCCGCGGATTAACTGGGACCGACTGGGAAATATCAGCGCGTGCTTGACAGTGACTTTCAACGTCAAGCTGATAGAAATGTAGCAGAAGTGCGAGCCAGTCTACTTACTGCCATTCTGTAAAGACAGACAACCGACCCAAGGATGCTCGCAGCAAATTTTGATCGCAGTAGAGACACGGAGTAAAGTTGAGGCCATCTTCTAACAGGGCTCGAACCTAGATAACTAGCGCCGGAGCATCATTTTCCCGACAGCAAGACGTTGACGCGCGTGTAGAACTCAACCACCAGGCGGCCGTTGCGGCAGCCCATACTCCCCAACTCGCCATCATGGAGAGCCATTGAAGCCTCGTCTGTGTCGCGCTGGATCGAAATATATTTTCAACGGATTGGCTGCGCTGTGGGCGCTGATCCTCTCTGTCATGGCGAACCAAACCCCAGCCGTTGTCATGGACAAGTAAGCCCGCTCCAAAGTGCAAGAACCAATTGAAAGATCGACGGCGAGCTGACCCTGGCGTAGCGGCACAGGTTTCTCGAAACTTGGTACGCTAGGCGCATCTGTTTGGTCATTCTCCATTTTTTGAGTGCTGATTGCGACTAGGCTTTGCCGGCAACGACTCTCCGTCCTTCGTCTTTCCTACAGCAATCGCAACCAAAGCAGCGGCCGGAGGATCTGGCGGCTCAGGATCCGGAAGACCTGCTATTGCAAATAAACCTTCATTTCTTACAGGTGGTACGGGGCAAGGAGGGGCACTGTCAGCAAAAAGAGGGACTGAGGATCTGGATTTCTTCATTGGCGACGAAGCCTTGACTGCGGCTAATGGACCTGGTATGAAGAGAATAGAGAATAGATAGTGTTGGGCATTTATGCTGAACCCATACGGTTTAGGCTATGGTTTACATTATCCTGTACGACATGGGCAGGTTGAGAATTGGGTACGACGCCGAAAGGTTTGTATGGCCGCGCAATACCAGCTAATCTCCCCAGGATCACATGGAGCGCTTTTGGTCGAATTCTATATTCAAATATTTGAGGGTTGAACCAGAAGACCACTATTTTTTGCTCACAGAACCTGTACGGTCTCATCATCTCCTGATCACCCATTCACTGATGCACTACAGCCACTGAACCCTCCAGAAAATCGAGAGAACACCGCCGAAATAATGTTTGAATCGTTCAATTGTGCCGGTCTTTACATAGCGGTACAAGCTGTCCTTGCTCTGGCAGCGTCGTGGACATCCTCGAAAGTTTCGGATCGCTCTTTGACGGGCACTGTCATAGACTCCGGAGATGGAGTCACCCATGTTATCCCAGTTGCAGAGGGCTACGTTATTGGTAGCTCCATAAAAAGTATACCGATCGCAGGGCGCGACATTACATATTTCGTGCAATCGTTGTTACGGGACCGAGGAGAGCCAGATAGCAGTTTGAAAACGGCAGAAAGAGTTAAAGAAGAATACTGCTACGTGTGCCCGGACATTGTCAAGGAATTCTCGAGATTTGACAAAGAGCCTGACCGATTCCTCAAACACTCTGTCACGTCACCCAATGGTCGAAGCGTCACTGTTGACGTTGGCTATGAACGCTTCCTGGCACCCGAGATTTTCTTCAATCCCGAAATCTACTCCTCGGATTTCCTTACCCCGTTGCCAACGGTCGTTGATGGTGTCATCCAGTCATCACCAATCGACGTACGGAGAGGTCTCTATAAGAACATAGTCCTCTCCGGTGGCTCGACTTTGTACAAAGACTTTGGCCGACGGCTGCAGAGAGATATCAAGCACATGGTCGATGCCAGGATCAGAGCATCAGAGGTGAAGAGTGGGGGAAAGAAGAGCGGTGGTCTAGAGGTGCAGGTCATTACCCACAAGAGGCAACGGCACGGACCATGGTTCGGAGGAAGCTTGCTGGGCCAGACCCCTGAATTCAGGAGTTACTGTCATACCAAGGCAGAGTACGACGAGATCGGACCAAGTATTGTGCGAAGGTTTAATCTGATAGGAGGACCGGGCAGTACGTGAGTATGGACAAGGGTTCTCGTTGCTTGATGGCTTACGTTAATGTAAATCACGATTGATGAGTGAGGCCCCAACATCTGATCAGCTCTACGCTTGTTCCGGTGATCTTTAGATTGGCAGCTTGCAGCTTGCCATGTCTGCTCAGGACTCCGGGGGCTTTCAACCCTGCAAGAGCCACCGCACGCCACAGAATCTCAGATGGTGTAGACACTAGTGCTTTTTGATTTGCATCTGAATTTGGAGCGCAGCGTTGAATGAATCGAGGTGTTTGTTGTACTACATACTTGCATCAAAGATCAGTAATAGCCGACAAGTACCTTACTGTACGGGTAGACGCCACCCGACCCCGCCTCACTCGGCCAAACCCCTGTCACTGATTGGGTACCTTATTATCAAGCAAGCCAACGTACTGTACATAGTATAAGCAAGTACCATTTCTTTTGGTTGCAAGGTGTAACAGAAGGCTCACGGGCTGTTTCCTGCAAGAGCATTTATGGATACTCATCCACTCTCATCCAACTCTGCCACTAACCATGCGAGAAGTCCTCTAAGCTTCTCCCGTTCCATCATGGCGATACCAATGCAGCATTGATCTACATTCCTTGCTCCACCATACTTCGAAGACAGCTGAACTTCCCAAAGGAGAATCACCACTCGTTTTCCTGCTCCACACTCTGATCGACCTTCCCATTCCCCAACTTGAGTGCTCTAGCCGCCAAGATGACACAGCTCTTCAGCTCTTCGTCGAATACCTCAACATCACACAACGAGAAACGTAACTTCTCCGGCATGTCAAGCACCCCGAAACAGACTGGTGGCTCGAAAGACTTCCCACAAAAGATCAGGAACTTCTTTCGGATCAACAGCTCTAGCAACAATACCATCATCAGCAGCGACGGGCTTCCAACCCCTAAATCAGAGTCTAAGTCCGCTTTCCGACAGTCGCGTTTTCTTGGTGGCATTACTCGTAATAGGTCACAGACGGTCGCTAGCGAAGGGGATCCGCTGGAGAGTGGCATGTCACCAACAGCGTTGGCGAATCCCTACTTTGCACACCAAGGACCTCCGGCCTTAAGACATCACAACGACAACAGCGTACCTCCTTCACCACCCGACACGCCTGTTCATACTAAAGTGGAGGCAGTTAGTGGTGCAAATGATCAAGCTACGGCCGCAGGAAAAGAGGAGCTGGCAAGGAAATTACGGCGAGTAGCCTCTGCACCGAATGCTCAAGGGCTGTTCTCAAGCCCGAACTCCAATGAGCGGCCATCGACAGCAGATCTGGGGAAGGAACCATTGGTGCAAAATGCAGATGAATCGTCGTTAGGCATGGTGGATCATAACAAAGGACACCTGCTACCCATTCCCAACGCCGATGGCAAGATACCCTCCCCAGGACAAATACGGCAATCGATAGCGTTTCGAAGGACATACAGCTCGAATTCGATAAAAGTCAGAGAAGTCGAAGTAGGCCCTGCGAGTTTTGACAAAATCAAGCTCATTGGCAAAGGCGACGTAGGGAAGGTATACCTGGTTCGTGAAAAGCGCTCAAGTCGACTGTACGCTATGAAGGGTGTGTATGACTTGATATCTCCATGCAAGGTACTAATTTACTCACAGTGCTCAGCAAGAAGGAGATGATCAAAAGAAACAAGATCAAGCGCGCTTTGGCAGAGCAGGAGATTTTGGCCACCAGCAACCACCCATTTATTGTTACACTATACCACTCTTTTCAGTCCGAGGATCATCTTTATCTGTGCATGGAGTACTGCAGTGGCGGAGAATTCTTCAGAGGTTTGTTTAGCCTAGGATGCAAAAGGCACAAGCTGATTGATCTAGCGCTACAAACACGACCTGGCAAATGCGTCCCAGAGGATGATGCAAGGTTTTACGCAGCTGAAGTTACAGCAGCACTTGAGTATCTACACCTGATGGGTTTCATATATCGAGACCTCAAGCCCGAGAGTGAGCGTTGGAACAGGCCTTGAGACTCAGGCGAGCATTGCTGAACAATACCAGATATTCTCCTTCATCAGTCCGGTCACATCATGTTATCGGATTTTGATCTCTCAAAACAGTCAGGGCCTGGCGGCGCCCCGACTATGATAGTGGGCCGGAACGGAGCTACCGCGACATCATTACCCACCATCGACACAAAATCATGCATAGCAAACTTCCGTACGAATTCCTTTGTTGGCACAGAAGAATATATAGCCCCAGAAGTCATCAAAGGCTGTGGCCATACAAGCGCGGTTGACTGGTGGACTCTTGGCATCCTGGTCTATGAAATGCTCTTCGGCACCACTCCCTTCAAAGGCAAAAGTCGGAATCAAACGTTTGCAAATATACTGCGGGACGACGTCCCATTTCCAGAGCATTCTGGTGTGCCGCAAATATCACAGTACAATCCCCGTTTCTTCCATATCTTCCGAGCCTCTAACTAACGTCCGTCTTCAGTCTCTGCAAGTCCCTAATCCGGAAACTACTTATAAAAGACGAACTCCGTCGTATAGGCTCCCGTGCAGGTGCCTCCGACGTCAAAAGCCACCCATTCTTCCGCTCAACTCAATGGGCATTACTGCGCCATATGAAACCACCAATGATACCGCATCAAGGGCGAGCAATCGACACCGTCAACTTTCGCAACGTCAAAGAGAGCAACAGCAGTATGGACATGGGTCACGGCACAGCACCCAATGGTGGCGTCAGTAAGGACGGAATACTAGGTGTGCCAGGCTCCGCCTTGAAAGGCGTACCTCTGGACAGTGGAATCGCAACACCAGCGGGCGAGCTGGCAGATCCATTTGAAGAATTCAACAGCGTTACGCTACATCATGATGGAGAAGATCACTCCAGTCATCAGGATCAAGATAGCGGCGGCGGCGGCGGCGGTGGTGGTGCTCGTGGTGTGAGCCGGAGGAGGTGATGAGCATGAGTGGCGCATGTCCATTTTGGGGGAAAGTGAAGAGAGGCATTGTATCCATAACAAACCGTCCTTATCAACTGCGTAACGGGAGCGTGCTTGATGCGGGCTCTGCTCTCCTCTGCTCTGTACGAGAAACCTCTCGTCGGTGCGCGCATACGCATATGCGGAGCTTTATATACCTTTGCAGCAACGTCGGGAATTCCAAAAAGCATTTCTGTGTGAGTGTATTGGTGTACGCGTGTAGGTGTGGTGATTTGTTGCTCTTACACCCTAGCGCCGAGGCACACTGATTGGGTTAGGGAACAGCAACGATTGTGAATGGTGGAAAGAACATAGTGGCGAAAAGACATGAGACGGATCTCCACTCCTTTTACAAGCCATGCTATTCTCTAATCCTGTTCAAGCACGCAAAGGAGCTGCATCACGGATTGTCCCCCATGGGGTATTTCGCTGGTGTTTGATGTTGATGTTGATGGCGGAGTGTGTATATATATGGTTTATAGGATTAGGGTGTTCTGAGTATTGGAAGTGGCCTGGATTAGGTAGAGGTACCTTACGGTAAGGTGATCCATCTATAATTTGTGAAACTACACGCTGTCTACACGCTATGCTGTTTGAGCCCAATGGTGATTCTCCGTTCATCATATACCAGAACGTGTCATAAATCGGTCTATACTTACCCAATGCATATGCCGCTAAAAGACGCCTCGATTCCCAGATTTCCCATGCAGATAGATGACGCTGAAATACGACTTGCATAGAAGAGGAGAAGACTGTGCTTAGACCGCAATATCCCTCCTCCTCCACCCCCTCCACGCAAACATCCACAGCCCAATAGCTAGCCAGCTCGCCACCGCCATTGCCCAAAACGTACTCTGGTAACACCGGACACCATAACACATCTGCTCCCTCCCTCCATCGGGCCCCGGTCGCGACGTGTCGACACCAGCCTGGTACACAGCGGAATATACCGCGCCCCATATCGCGGCACCGGCGGCCGGTACGACAGCCACGATACCCCAGTTCGTGCCGAAGTTCTCCACGCCCCAGACTGTGCTGGTGATGATGGGGGTGAGGGTGAATATGGCGCCGTAGCCCAGTCCGATGAGGGCGGAGACGGTGGGGAACAGGGCGGGTTTTTGTTGGACGAGGCCGGAGGCGAGGAGGGCTTGGCCGAGGGAGAAGAGGAGGGTGGAGAGTAGGAGGAATGTGACGCGGGAGACTGTGCAGGTGCGAGGGTTGGGAGGGGAGGTTGTGGGGGCGAGAAGGTCGGAGAGGGTTCCGGTTAGAAGGCGGGCTAGGGTTGAGGTCAGGGCGACGATGGAGACGTGGGTTGTTGGGGAATTTGAGGTGGGGATTGGGGTGGAGGTGGAGGGGGGGTAGAGGGTGTGGATTATTGTGCCGAGGTTGTTGATGAAGGCGTCGCCGGGGCCGGTGGTGAGGAAGAAGCCGGCGGCGAGGAGGTAAGTTGTTGGGTCGGATAGGAAGAGGCGCGTTTCGGTGTTGAGGAGGAGGGTCTTTTTGAGGGCGGGTTCTAGGTTAGATGGATCGTGGGGTTTGCTGTCATCAGGAGGGGAGGTTGATGGGGTGAGGGTGCCATAGCCGTTGGTGTTTTCGGCGTCGTGAAGTGTGGATCGTTGGAAGAGAGGACTCTCTTCCAGGAGACCACTTCGTTCCAGGTCGTTGACCGCTTCGTCGATCAAGTCCTCCTCGTTCACCACCCTTAGTCCGAAGGCTCCAACCACACCTACTGCAAATAGCAGACCAGCCAGGAATAAGAAGTATCGAAATACATCAATATCCCCGCCATCCTTAGGCGTAAAGAAGTGACTTGCCACTTGGCTCTGCCACACGCCACTGAGGCCAAATGCTGCAATCGGCAAAGCCAGCGTAAGTCCCTTATGCTTTCCCCTTCCAAAGTTCTTGGCGCATGTAGTCACAGCGCTGAGATACATGCAACTGGTACCGGTTCCTACCCCTGTAAATGCCAATACCATGAGTGCGAACGGCCATCCTCCCTCGCTGTTGAGAGGTCCGGCGTGGTAGGTGAAAGCTCCTAGTAGGTATCCGAACCCGAACAATATACCCGCAACCAGTGAGAGAGGGCGAGGATTGTATCGATCACACAGGTACCCAATGAGGGGCACCGGCAGGTACATGGCCGTTGTCGCCGTCGTACTCACCAAATTGACCTGGAATTGTGTATACCGTAGGTTCTTCAGAAACAGCGGTCCATAAAGCGAGTAACCAGTGATACTCCCAGCGCAAAGACAGCTGAGAATCGCCGAGGCGAAGCTGGCATATTTGAGCACCTGACGCCGGATATTTCGGCGATCGCGCTCGATCACGCCGTCTACGATATTGGAAAAGAAGGATTCATCGTCGCGTAGGAGACCTGTGGGCGATGAGGGGCCCGTTGAGTCATGGACTGTGGAGGGCGGACGCCGGTTCGTGTCGAAGTCGAGCTTGTCGATCTTCCCAGGGTTGACGCTCCGACTGGAGCTGCGGGATGGCATGATGAGTGTGCATCGTCACCTAGGAAGGTATATGAGAGACAAAGTGAACGATGTATATCAGATGAGAGGCGGTCTACGAAAGTACATTATCGCATGATCGGATCAGAAGTCAATCTTATAGGGTTAGGGTTATGAATGCTTGGCGTTCACCTAACAGCACCTGATGAGGGGTAATTAGACTAGCGTTGGAAGCATGTATTTAGGGAGGGAAATGCCCCTATTATTCCTACTCCTTAGCAACCCCCATAGTAGCAAATCAATATCAGACAACGACAAGACTCATCCTACCTTTTCTGCACCGCACACGTTATATCGAGCTCCACGACATTTCGATGTGCTCGATACATTTGGTGACCAGGGGTTTGATGTAGTTCTACGGTACGCAGCACAAGTACGACTTTGATCCCAACTCTCAGCGTGGATAAAGTGATGATCTGACGAAGATGTCTCTGCCTTCGAACACCGTTTGCAAATATTCGGCCGGTGCTTTGAATGAAGCGAGTGGCCCAAGATTATAATTGAGAACTCAAAGGCATGATCGCGACTGACACCTTTATGCCGCCGAGCGTGACTTCATCAAGGTTGGAATTGTCATGTCCTTCGATTGTTATTAGAAGAGGACGGCGTGGTAGTGGTGTTCCATATAAAACCTCTTACATGTCTCCGACAGTATTGACCTACACTTGCAACACCTTTCAGTACTTACACAGTATTGATTTGAAGATTGACACTCACGGGAATCGTCTCTGCGGGACTCTGAATGTACTAAGCGGCAATATAGCTAATCCTTGGGGCTGCTTAAAGTCTTAACGACCTCACGGGTGAATCTCTAATTCCAGTCTCAGACTTGGTGAAATTATGCGGTACGGCCGGGTCGCCAGCTGTAGAGGTCATAGACTCGAGAGACATGTCTGTTGAACAACGCAGATGTGATGAATTTGCTTCTTAGCCCGCAATACACTCTCCCGTCGTTGGCTTTAAGGTACGTCCTTAATACTAAGTAGAGCGATCTGGGGCTTGGAAAGACTTGACCTGCAAACTTATGCTTCTAATGACTTGTATGGGAGTCAGAATTTCACACAATCCCACGTCGTTGATCTGAAAGAAATACTACGACGACCCATAGCGATCTGTCGACTAATGGAAAAAGAATGTCAGTCGGCTTTGATGCCGTCATGGAGATCTTTCATAGTGTGACATAGTCAACGCATTACGTTGTATGAATCCGTTGTGTATTTGGTAAACTACCTCAGTTTGGAATTGGTTGAATTCAACTATGTCACATGACTGGCGCGACCAGCGCAGAACGCGCTAAGCTCTGTCGCGTCCGAAACCTTTCAACCTCTCTGCTTCTGCCCAACCTGTCTCAACAAAGTTGCCTCCCACACTCAAACATTGATACCTCTTATCAAATGCCTACTGCCATCCAGAATCTCACTCGCCACCAACTACACCGATCCAAACGCGTTTCTCTCATTACCAGCAGCTCTATCGCGTCCAAAGTCTCCACCTCCCAGTCTCTCACTCTTTGGAGCCTCCACAAAACATGCAGCGCACCTTCCCCACAGTTTCCCGAAATCCGTCTTCCGCTCGCGGAATGCATCAATGCCCCCCACACGCACCTGCGCGCCCACCTCTATCCTCCAATCCTCGAGCCTCACAGCATGGTCTCACATGAGCATTACTGGTGTCAGAGTGTCGGATCGTGCGCCCCATCTCTTTCGAGGGTTGGGAAGGGTAGTGCGGGGAGGATGGATTTCGGAACTTAACCCTAAGTGTTCGTCGGTTCGAGTTTCACGATATTATAGCTGTCGGGTTCGTGATTAGCTCGCTGACGCTTTCTTGTCGTCTTCGGACAATGAGGTGCATATGGGAGTGAAAGCGGGTTGTCGACGTCCAGAGTCTGCGAAGACAGTGAGGGGATTTGCAAAGCGCCGAAATTGGGAAGATCTCTACATTGGAGACGCGCTTCGTATTTTCCGCTGGACATCATGCTCTGGTCATATTTGGGATGTTTTGTTGATGCCAACGTGGAGAATATGTTGGAAGACAGTGGGTGGGATATGCCGGGCACCTCGTATTGAGAACTGTCTTTAGGATCTTCAAGGGCTCGGTTGAAAGAATTATGAGCATGTCTATACTACCACTGGTGGTATCGCCTACAAAGGGTTACATTCCGCATGCATTTTGGCAGGAACTTCCGTTCCTGACACAGCAAAGACTCACTCGCCGGAAACGCGTTCCTCCATATGTTCACCTGGGTTCACCCTTGAACATGGATGGATAGCACAGCGAAGTTTCCCTGCTTACAAAAGAAATGTATTGCTGCTTGTGGCCGCTCTTATGGCCCCTGCTGTTCTCAGTACTGGCTATCTAGAGCTCATGGCGAGACGTCACGCTCCAGACAGCTCTGATCCTCCTATGAAGACGTCCTGCGTACATCCCCAACACCCTAGGCCCCTCAGAAGGCTCAAGGAACCCACTGTCTACTTCACCTCCAACCACGTTCTTACACACAAGACCTGAATCAAGGCACCAGCCAGCGATTTAGTTGCTTACGCTTATCCCGACCAGTCGTGTCAATCATCTCCTCGTTCGTTCAGCCCACGAGTCGATCGATGAGCGCCGATATCATGTCGTCCATAAGATCTTTACTGGTCCTAATGAACGCAAATTCCTCCAATTGGAGATGGAAGCGATTTTTGGAGATGTACTTTGTTCGCTTCTTCGATGCCCTCCTGCTTCACAAAGACTAGGAGCGGAAATCAAAGACTTGTCTCTGAGGGTACTGCACGACCTAAAGAGAGATTTGGGAGAGAGACTAGTGGTGATGAATTAGGTATGAGGGTCTCGAAGAAAGGGTGTAGTCGGCGAGAAGGCTGATGGGGGAATGACGGTTTTTGATATGAGAGGTATGATGAACGACCGGAATGGCTGACTGGCGTGATCACGCATTCAGTGGCGATGCAAGACTCTTAGTCTAAGCTACCACTCCCACAGGGCCACTCTCGCAGACATCACAGACGTCTGGCATCTACTCCTTCTAGCACACTCCAGAGATTTCACCGCAGCCACTTTTTGTCGAGCTTGTTGAGTCACAAACATGAGCATGCGCCTATCCCGGCTTTGACGAGACATGGCGGCTTGTTAGGATTGGAAGCGCTTCTACGTTTCTGCTTGCGATATCTGACTGAGTTAAGCATGAGGATCACGGACATTGGGGTGGGACCTCTCTAGAGTGAGGATCAAAGCTTAGGCTTGTCTGTCCCTGGTGTCTGCCTTTTGCGATGCTTCTTTGGGTTTCCTGGTGGCATGGTAGTTGTGCCGATGGTCCTGCAATGTCAAAATGTCGAAGATGAGCCGCGGGTTGCTGTGCAGTTTAAGGCAATGACGACGGCTTGGAACAAGGCGCTGGGAAGAAGCTGGGTGGATATAGAGGTCTGGCTTGAAGTGGTGAACGTGATTGTGGGAATGTGGGAGTGGATGGTGGCGACGATGTCTGTTGGGTGGGGAAGTAGCGATGGAGGACCGAGGAGGTTGCGTCGCTGTCTCTGCTCTATGATCCTCTTGAGAATCATAGGGTTTAGGTGGCGACGCTTATTTTGATAAGTCTCCTACTTCCAGTGATAAAGACTGAAGCGACTGACTGTCCTGCTGGCAGGATATGAAGTTAGGGCTCAATATCCTCGAGAATCCTGAATGATCTTAACCCCGGAAATTGGCTTGTTGTCTCGTGGTGTGATTTCGGGTTTGTCTATGATGCGAAAATTGCCATCCTGAATTAACGTCGCAGTGTACGATGGAACCTACAGTATGCCTGCCAGCACGGTATTCATTATTCAGACACCACCTACACACAGACCTCGTCCCGAGATACCACCTATGTTTATATCCTCGCACACGGTTTTCAATGCATCGTAAGCTCCACCAACATCAACACTTCTTTCAGTCAACGTATGTCCGCCGGCTCTCAAAAATTCCTCGGACGCGAAATTCGAATAGCAGATTGGGGCGGGTGGCACATCCAATGTGAGTACGCTCCGTCCTTTCCATGCTTTATCGAACGAATGGGAACACTGCAATCACAAGGGCTCAACTCTTTCACCGGCAATAGAGCCCATGTAATTGTAGTCAAACAGCTGTCAAACGCGAAAGCCACCTCTGATCGTTCAATAGTCACGCCGACTGGAGGTTTGTGGGAAGTCCTCAGTGCGGGTCTTAGAGATACGGCATATATGAAGATGGAGGTCTGTTCTGTACCACGGGACATTCACTATGCAGGCCCCTAGGTAGAAAACGGGGCGAGGCTCCGCGCGCAGGATCATGATTGAGTTCACTATGGTGCTGGAATTGTCAAGCAGGGTATGGTGTGGAACGGCAAATGGACATTAGAAGATATGACCAATTTTAGGTGAACGGCAGGTCTTCTGTAGTACTGAGACCGAGGTATAGAGAATGAGAGAGTTCACGCTTTCCACTCCTGCCAGAGTGTTTGAATGATGGGGCCGCCTCTCGTAACATGAATTCTCCACAAATGGCCCAAACGCTGAAATCAATGTGAACGTAGATATGGTTGAGAATGTAAAAGACAGCGCCGAAGCTGTTGATACAGTGTCTCGATACCGTTGAGACGATGCTATCTGGTTGGTCACACCCGTTCATACAGTGGCTTGAAGCCGTCAATACGATGTAATCTAGATGGTCGTAAATGAATGTACAATTTAAGACCTTGAGGCTAGATATATATAATTAGGTCTTTCGCTAAGGTGTGGTGAGGTTATATTTTTGAATGAATGCGGAAACGTTTCCGTACATGAGCGTGATAGGGCTGATGATTAGATAAGTACCTACATGACGCTAAAATCCCGCGGTCACGACAGCAACAGGCGCTCTTCAACTACCAGGTTGAAGTTTGGATGACTGTGACTCATCCTGGAGCCGGGTATGAATGTGTCCAAGCTCCAAGATCTTCGAGGTATTCTAGTAATCTCGCTTGCACCTAAGGAGGTCTGAACTAACTCTAGGCCTAGAGCTCACTCGTTACTCCGCGTCTTTTCGTCCTGTCGGAGCTGTAGCCTTGGGGAGTCATGGTCCAGACTTTCATTAAGAGACCAGTATCTCCTCTCTACTTCGAACCAATTAGCATTCCATCCAAAGACGTCCTCTGGCCTGGATCGGACGATGAAGCAGATGAAGGCGAGCGTGAGAGAAAGAGAGTACGGATTGAAGAACTGGGCAAGCAGTACCTCGATGGGAGAACTCTATTCATTCAAACTGCCGGATTACGAGGACCCTTCGATCAAGGCTGGGTCAATCCGTGGGCACGGGAAAAGAGGAAAATCAGAGAGGTTAACCACGGATCTAATGTTATCCCGAAAGGAGTGGAGGCGGCTATTTACGATCACGCTGAAGGCGAAAGTACCAAATCCCGTGCTCAGAGGAGATCGATTATCGATGCTAGGGCTGTGTCGTTAGCGGATAGGCAGGCGAGTGAGGTGAGATTAGAGGACTTTGGGATGAAAAGAAGGAGGCTTGACGAAGCTACTGGGCCAATGCGGCAGCATGCCCAGGGATACCCCAGGACTTCGGATACTGGAGCAGGAGCGAAGTCTCCAGAAGCGAGGATTCCCTTCGCAGCAACAGAAGAAATCTATCGAGCTCCTTGGCTCAAGACGGACCCTAGATTTTTGCAACTACACTCCACTGACGACGGGCCATCATCTACGCCAACGCCTGTTACGAGACCCAAAAGCAAACCGCGAGAAGATCCCGGCCCTCGCCAGAAGTCTCCGATTACAGCGATCGAATCACCAGAGGCTCAGGATGCTGAAATAAGGCAATCTATAGATGTCCAGCTGATGAAATCTAAGCACTTGCATACGCGTACAGAATCATGCGATAAAGGTGTTCCTGGACTTCAAATCACAAGAAACTTACTGAAGCCAGCGCCAATCAGTGATGATCACGACGTGTCGCACCAGAATCCTCGAACACGTGTGAGAACGATTAACCTCTCCAAGGCAGATTCCTACACGAAACACGCATATGCGGCTGTCAAACGCTTGTCTCAAGAAGCGGTCACCACTACTTCGAGCAGGATTCCTCAAGAAGCAGTAATAGGGGCATCTGAAGGCACCGGAAAGCCAACGCCAAGCCGATTGGCTCCTTATGTGTCTGAACTCGACCACAATGATGTTTCTGCTACGTCTGCGGGACTCAAGGCCGTGAAGAAGGCTCCGGCCCCCAAGCCTTCCCCTCACGCAGCGCCCATGTCTGCCAGCAGCCCGGAATTTCGCTACCGGTATTCAAGCAAAGAAATGCAGTTGAATGCCTCCAAGTCGATACGATCATTTGTACAACCATCTGAAGGGCCTCCTCTGAGGAGACGATCAGCGTCCTCATCTTCCACTGATAGTAGTAAATTTGCGAAAGAGTTCGAGGCTGCCCAGGCCAAAGCCGGCTCCAAATCGCTGGGTTCTTCGTATTCCTCCAGCCCCGTCAAGGAACGACATGAAACTACTAGCGTCAAGAAGAACACTCAAGCTTTGAGAAGGCTCACATTTACAGCCTCTGGGGAACCAAGAATAGCTGAATCCCGCAAGCCTTTGAAAACAAACTCACGATCATCAGTAGCTATTCCATCGAGTCTCTCGCCCAAATCCAACGTGGCAAATCATAAAATCTCCGGAACGAAAGATCCGGTCGGAAAAGACTCCAAGAAGTCGTCAGACGTACCACTAACGAACGGTAATGTCTCCCATAATTCCGCAGTACTTGCAGAAGCCCAGGTGGTCTCAGATGCACCTGTGCAACTTGCTCGGCTGCCTTCCGGGACATCAACGAATCTATTGGAGACCGATAAGCAGTCGCCGAAGTTCATCAGTCTTGATGATGAGGACTCATATCTTGACCTGTCGACACAAGCCGCTATGCAGAAAGCTCAGCGCTCTTTCAAGGAAGATATCATATCACCTGTGAAATTCAAAGTCCCGACGTCTCCTCATAAAAGCCCTAAGAAGTCGAGATTTTCCAAAACGGACATCACTCCAACCGCTAATGGTCGTCCATCCAGAGCTGCAGAGAGCAAGTTCGTCAAGGCTGAGCCCGAAGATGACGAAGAGCCCATGAGCACCCAAGCGATGGCAGACGCTATCTCGCCTTTCGCCATCACGACCATAAAGAAACGCCCTCCAGCATCACAAAAAGAAGCTGGCTTCGCTGCATCTCCAACACGTGAAAGATCACCCCGTGCTGCAGGAACCGCCTCACCCGATCCTTCCCCCACACACTCTTTCCACAAACCACTAAGCATGTCCACTACCCCCTCAACATCTCAAAAACCCCCATCGCCACCGAAACCCACTCCACCGATCCCCCTCTCCCGCCCTAACACGACGTCGAAACCACCATCAACCCTAACCTCTTTCTCCATCCTCCGCAACGGCACAATGACCGAATCATCAAGTATTCTCCAAGATGGACAACAGTCACCGCACGACGTAGACATCAGTCTCCCGCTAGACCCTTTGGGAACACCTTTCGGTACTGCGACTGCGAATGGCAATGGCGATATGTCAACTGGCAATTGGGACCTGGGTGCCGCGCTCGAAGACGCGGGAAGCTTTTTGGGCGATTGGAACGTGGAGGCTGAGGCTAGGAAGGAGGGGAATGAACGGAGGAAGAGGGCGGGTTGGGGTTAAAGGCATTTTGTCTGCTGGCAAGGGGAACTCGTGAGGAGGATGTAATGTCTGATGATATCTACGTTGTAAGCCGAGGTCATGACTGCTATGCCTAGGGCATTGTTGGCTATGGAGTTTGTGAGCGGTCTATTTCAGTGCTATGTAGTGTGGAGGATGAGTGTTGGTGCGATAGATACCCCATGATGCGAGTGTTCCTTAGTATGGTGCACGCAGTGAAGACTTGTATTACACTCTGCCAAATATCCTCTCGCTATTCTCTCCTGTCTCTCGTAGGCACACAACACATGATAAAAGCGCGTGAGCAAGAATTTCCCTCTGCATCGGATTCTGGAAGAAAAGGGATCGAGCAGTATTCCCTCTAGTGCAAGCTATATGAGAATTGATATAGATGTTTTCGAGCATGCGTAAATCATCGGAAGCCCACCATAATTTATGGCGTGCAAGAAATAGGGATGCGTACATCGCGGTGGAGTCTTATCACTATATTGAATAGAAAGAGTGTAGTCGACAAGGTCAAAACATAGGAAATGAAGCGCGCACAGAAGAGTGGCCATTTCCTGAAGAGCTGGATACTTTCGACGATCGATAGCGGATTCTGAGGACACATCATTATTACCAGATGATTGTTATGTGGGAAGTTGAGTAGATGCTGTTTGATATGAAACTGCCCGGGACCCATTCCACCAAAAGTTTTTTTGACTCGTCTGCGATAGCTTCAATCCAAAATAACTTTGTACAACCCTCACCTTCGGGTTCTTGTATTCGCTAACCAGGCAGCAGATCACGACTCGGAGTAGAGCAGTGAGTGCGTCCACGGGGCTGTATCGGATTTGCAGCAAACAAATATAACGATCGATGATAGTAACCCAGCGATCGGAGTAGTAGATGGTGCGAGATATGGGGTTTGCGCGGACGACGAGACGATGATGAGATGAGTGCAAATGATGACAGGGATGATACCCGACTCACTTCAGTTCTGATACTACAAAGGTTAGAGTTAGTTGGGAGTCAGGACATGTTGTATGCTGAGATTGAGAGGTCATTGTAAGGAGATTAGTCACGTGATCCGCTGTTTCAAAACACTATTCCGCCTTAATCGATCCTTCCTATGGTACGCGCTCCTGATTGAAACGCAGCCGTCCCATACTCTCATATTCATCGTTAGTCTTCCAGGAATGACTGAAATGTCTCGCATTAATATTAATAATTGGATGTGTCGCGGTCGATACCTGATCGCTTGGGCTTCAGTCGAAGGATCAATGCCTAAAGATAGGAGCTTGTCGCCTGAAGCGTGGCCCAATAATGGACAGAAAAGACTTGCATTGGAGGGCGAAGGACTTAGGTACCTGATCGAGCTGTATCAGTCCTGGAACGTCGACAGCCTATCTCCCAACTACTGCCAAATCAGCGGCAAGACTCTATTCGCCGAGGGATGCGGAGGCTAATTGCGGGATGGATATCCATAATCGCTGACGATGTGTGTCGGAATGGTGTTTCGGACGATTGTGAGGTCGACCAGCGTTCCATCAGAGATGGTGTCAACGAGCGACCCCACATCAATGGCGATGGTTCTGGAACACCACTCAAACGATCTATGCGTACTAAGTCCCGCGAGGGAGAGCGACTGCAAAAATGGCCGGCGCTTAGCCACCATATCAGCCAATGAGCTTCGATTTCCGGATTTGATGCCTGCATATGCATCCGGGGCTATGCATCCTGACGCGGGTGGGTGGCACAGTTCCAGGCTGTATGTTGTATTGGAATGTTCAAATACTTAATTCGCTCCAAACCTCTGCTCGTCAGGAGCCTTCAATTGTCTGTGATATCTATGATGGCAGAAGATCAGCGAAGAGAAATCAAAAGGCTCACCAAAAGGTTCAGAATCTCTTTCGATGGCCGCGTAAGCACGGAATCTTGGCCCTCAGTCCACAAGATACTCTTCAAGAACATACAGAAGTTGGGCGCCGAACAGTACGGAAATTACAAAGACATCAGGAAGACTAGATCTGCTGATGAGCCTTGGGGGGCCTACGCAATTCAGCGAGCCAATCGAATTGTTCAAGTCGCTAGGAGGTGTTATCAGGAAGACGTCAATGAAGCTGGTTGGAGGTTGGCGTTAGAGCCTGAAGTTTTCTCGCGCTTCAAAGTCGAAGTGGCCTGGTAAGTCTAATAATTGGTCGATAATCCATATTGCGCTGACGTGGTCTTGCTATCGGCAGCCCTATGTGTCGAGCTAGGCTATGGAGGTCTGAGATTGAAGTCGAGATCGAGAACGATAAAGGAGGTCATTCACTCCACGACCGTCGTATGCGACGAAGACCCTGCAAATGCGAACCCAATAGCCGTCAACATGATTTGTTAGTCCATAAAGTCAGTCAGGAACATTGGACCTAGTTGATCATATCTAGCAATGAGCTGTTCTCGGACCGTGCAGAGGAGGTCTTCATTCATGACCCGTTGGTCACGCTGCAATTGGCGAAACGAGATCGCCCAGACAGGGTATATGGCCTGAGGGGTACCAAGAATTTTGAGCGAGCGTTGTCCTCCGAGCGTAAATGCTCAGGCGACCGAGAAGAGACAGCAGTTGAGAAGGCCATAAGATGCAGCCCTTTCGAAATGTCTCAAGATCCGCTTTTATTTCCCTTTCTAGTTCTTGAAGCCAAATCCGAGAAGGGTGACGGATTTGCATCGATTGAGGCCCAAACGGCCTTCTCGATTCGGACTCTCTTGAAGCTTCAGGAGGACCTGCAAAATCAGTCGGATGTTCAATCCACATGGAGTGGTCCTATGGTATGGTTTCTGGCCAATAGAGGCGACTCGTGGCGAGTAGCGGCCAGCTTCGTCGATAAATCGCTTGAAGCATCTACTTACGTATGGTGTCCCCATAGCCCTCAATGTAATTATGAACCAAGCTTTTACTGATATGTCTTCAGCGTATAGTCGAACTTTGGAGCGGAAGATTGAATTCTCACGACGGGGCTCTTCAGCTCATCCTCATACTTGACCACGTATTCGACTGGGCAAGAGACGTATACAGGCCTGCGATCCTCCACCATCTCAAATCGTTATCAGTCGACGATCTCACCGATACTGGCAGTGTGAGCACCGATAGCAACATCTTCTCGATGGCAGATCCTGTGAGACTTTGGATGAACAGGGTCCAATCTGCTGATGCTTCTGGTAACATGAATTCAAATGAACCTAATGAAAGCATGGAAGTTATTCGGCCAATGCCGAGTCTAGATTCGACCAAGGGCGTCGTGCGCCATGCAAGCATCATAGACTCCGAGTTCCTGGCACTATACATCACTGGAGACAATGCTGGGACAATGTTCCATTCCCTCAGCAAAAAAGAGCATATCCAGCCATTTGCCCGCCGGATCTTGAGAGCGCTCCTGAACAAGAAGTCATTGATATTCACCGAGAGAACATTGAATGCGCTCGAGGACATGTGGACCGGAGGCGCGTCTCATCTGCAGAACCGTTCATCTGCAGAAACCGAATTTGTAGTTCGTATAATCCTCAGATCTTCACTCACTGACAGCTGGGAACAAGTCAGAGAGCTGTCCTACCTCGCCGTGGCGAAGGCTGATTTGGATGTTATCGTGAAATTTGCCGGGTGGGACGAGGTACCAGTCCCGGACTTCAAGGCAATGCGATGCGCCCAACAATCTGTCATCGACCGCGTCAGGAGAAGTCAGTCTATGTCACCTAAAGAGAATATCGAAGCCGCGGTTCAGCGCAGTGCCTTTTCCCTGGAGTTGGACAAGAAATGTAGTAATGGTAGCATGATTGAGTTGTTGACCGGCTCGTTACAATGGGTAAGGGAAGCGAAAAGAGATCAAACCAATGCCATAATACACGACATCTATGATAAGAACAAACGAGGCTTGCGTCCGGTCTCAGAACCTTTCATCCGCGAATCTAGCCGACTTGATGGGCCACCTTCAAGCAAAACTCCAATAAATATAAGTGCTGACCGCATCGACGTCTACCAGTCACACCCAGGAGCGGCTTTCGTGGTCGATCCTTGGGCTGCTCGCGATGTCAGAAGAGAATATGGATTTGTGGTTGTCGTTGGAGAATGCGTTCAACCAGTGATCTCCAAGGCACCTTCCGCTGACGTCTGCCTCTTCTTAACGTCGACTGTTCCAGTGATGCCAAGAGCAGAAGATGTGATGAATGCTCTTCACATGATTCTCGATACACTAACGGCGATCTACATTACTCTGAGGTACCCCAAACATCTGATGAAGAGAGAATTGAACTTGAGCCACACACATGGCTCGAAGCTGGAAGCTCTTCGTCGAAAAGAGATCCAGGATTGGATTGATCACTTATGCGAAGAATTTGATTGCAGCCCTCAAACTCTTGCCGAGAGAAGAGCAGGTTATTATCCTGTAAACTGGGAGCCTATAGGGGTTTACCAGTCAAGTTTCCATTTTCTGCAGCATTGAGGCGGCGTCTACTTTTGAATGTACTGGTGACCTACTAGCGGTCCATACTAGATTCTTCGTCAAGACGTCATCGAAAAGGCCTGGGAAGGTTTCACGCTTCGAGGCTTTCGTTCGCGCAATGGAAAGGGGGAGACCGCTAAGACCTACTGGAAGGCATGAGCGGTCCATGGCCAAACGACATGTTTCGATGTCAATACAGGGAAGGCTGGCTTCGAGGCCCGAGATCGAGCATAGTGTCTGTATGACGCTTCCAGTGGTCGCTGCTCCGCGATACTGGATGATCAGCTGGCGTGACATCGATTATACGGGGAGCCATCTCTTGACTGAACATACAGGTCTTCATCAATCTTCTGCTACTCCTCAAGAGACAACCTCGAGGATCTCGAATATAGTCTAGAGCATAGCCGATAGGATGCTTCGTCACAAGGAGGCAGCACTTGTGTAAGGTCGTTCGATTTGCCGGGAAGTTCTGGTATCCAACATCATAGGGTCAATTAAGATCGTCATGCGCTGATAGCGATATCTGCGAAAGAGAAGAGGGCTGCAATTCCCGCGAGATGTTTCTCGTTACATTGGGATTGGATTTACTGATGATCTTTAGACGTGCACAGAGTTGTGAGTGCAGGTAGGTAGGTAGGTAGTATTCATAGACGGATCCGGCCCTATAAGGGTCATGCCGCAGCTATCTAGGGGTACGGCTCAGGAGAGACCCCGCGTGGCTAACGAGAGACCCCCTAGCGATAGACCCCTTTATATAATTAGCTAACGCTTAGTTATTATAATTAATAAGTACCTATCTAATTAAACCTAGAAAATCCCTTACTTATAATATTAATATTATTCTTATTTTATAACTTTAATATTTAACTTATAACTATTAGAGCTATATCTTCTATCCCCTTTACTAGTTAGCTAATATAACCTTATTAGTAAATTAGGCTCCGCCTAGTAGCTAATTAAGCTATAATTAATTTTTTAATACTATTAAAAAGTAGTAGAGTAGTCCTTTTAACTTATTAATTATTATTAGAATATAACTACTCCCTTCTCTTATATTATATCCGCCTCTCTTTAACCTTATTCCTTTATTAATATTATTACTCTCCCCTTTATTATAACCGCGGCCTTAATAGGGTAGAACTTTAATAAAATTATAAGCTCCCTTAAGTATTAATATATTCCCGACTATTAAGGAGTATTTATATATAATAAATAACTTTACTTATATATAAGGTTATATAGTTAAGAAAGGGGGTAATAAGATTAATATATAAGGTAATATTTATAAGTAGTAGATCTTTTATAATATAGCTAGTAAATATAAAGATAAGGGTAAAAATATAAGTTAGCTTAAATACTAGTAGACCTTATAAGTATATTACTATTTATAATAAGTATATTTAATACTTAATAATAGGGTCTATTAGCTTACTCTTATTAATATAGTTTATAATTATATTATAATAGGTATAAATACCTACCCTATCTATAAAAAGCGGGAGCTTAATAATAATAATAAAGCTCTTATTATAAAAGAAACTAAACGGCGAATCTAATTATATAAAATAATAATAAAACTTTAAGTAAATAATTTAAATTACTTAATTAAGGTTAAGGATCTTTATAATATATAAAGGGGCGTTTAAAATAATAGACTTAATAGGCGTACTAAGATAGAAGCTCTCTTAAAGGAACTTTATATAAAGGACTATACTTAGTATACTAATATTAATAAGAATAACCCTAAAAAGAGGATCTAAGGTTTCCTTTAAATATCTTAATTATCTAAAGAGATATTAGAAGTATATTATTATATCTTCTTCCTAGATATTACCTATTATTCTAACTAGTATAATATATCTCTACTTATTATAACCTTTATAATATATACTAGTAAGACCTTTTATATAAGATTTACTCTTCTTAATAAAGAGACTTAAGACTTATTTAAATAGGCGCTTCTTAATTTTTAAGAACTCTTTAAAAGTAAGAAGATCTTTAGTTAATATACTATAAATCTAGTTATATTAATTAATAGTAATATAGTAATAAGTAATATAATCTATACTATCTTTCTTAATATATATTATATATAATACTTACGGGCCGGAAAGATATAGGATATCCTACGGGATATCCCACGTAGGATAGTATAAGACTATAGGATAGGATAGGTAAATTAGGTTCTAATCCCATATCTTTATAATAATATAGGACGGGGATAGGATAGGATTTTTTAGTAGGATAGGTTATTTATAGGACCTCTTTATAGGATAGGATATTTATAGGATATCTTATAATTACTAAGAGGAGCTTAGTATCTATAGAGAGGAGTATAAAAGGTTACGTTAAGTAAATATAATAACTAGAATAATAACTATAAACTTTTTCTAAAGTTAATATATAATTCTAGTTAATAAAAACTTCTACTATTAATTAAATAAACCTAGTCTATTCTTAGACCTTACTATCCCTTACTACTATTACTTATCCCTCCTATTCTACTTTATAATAATTATAAAGAGTAATAATAAGCTAGTTCTACTAGATAGTATTACTTAAACTTTAGTAGATAGTAACTACTAATCCTACCTCTACCTTTTTAATATCCCTATATTATTACTAGTAGACTCTTACTAACTATAAACTCGCCCTCTTAGTTATAAGAGTAAGTATTAATACTATTTTCTAAGATATATAAAAAGGGCTTATAGCCTACTTATTAGATTACCTTTATTATCCTTATCTCTATTATTAAAATAACTATTATTAAGATAACCTTCTTCTACCTATATATTATATAAAATACTATTAGCCCTTTTTACCTAATTAGATATATTAAAGTTAGCTTCTAGATTAAGTCCTACCTATTTAAATAGATTCTACTAATTTTTAGTATAAAGGACTATTATTAAGGTATAGAAAGTAGGAGGTATATAATATTTATAGCTTATATAATACCTCTTTATTATAGAGAAGTATTACTTATATATAATAGCCCCCGTTATAATAGTAAGAATATCGCGCGCTATATAAGTAATTAATAGATATTAAGACTTTAAAGCCTTCTACTACTTAAGAATAGACCCTTATTTTAAATAAGTAAAAGGAGTTATAAGAATATTAAAAAATTAGTAATAATAATAATAATAACTAGAAACCTTATTATAGGCTTTATACTATTATAGCTAGTCTTTTATAATATTAATTAAATCCTCTAATAGAGCTTCTAAGATATTATTAAGGCTAAAACTAGTATAATACCTTATTAGTATAGCCCTCTAATCTTAGCTATTTACTTTATAATTTTAATAGTTCTAAAAGGTTCTTTTAAGCGCTTACTAATAGACTTCTACTTATAACTATTAACTAGTTTTAATAACCTAATTCCTACCCTTAAATATTATATCCTTATAGCTTAGATAAAGAAGGGCTACTTAGTTATAAAGAAATCTTAAACCTAATTATATCTAGTTATAATATATAGAAAGCTTCTAGTAAGCCGCTTTAAGGGCCCTAAGAAGCTTAACTTTCTATAAAATCTACTTACGCCTTAGATACTTAAATTCTATTTCTATATAATTAAAGAGCCTATTATAAATAATAAAAATATTATATATTATAACCTCCTTCCCTCTACTTATTAATAATATAAATATATAAAAAGGCCTAATAAATTATATTAGGTATCTAACTTATAACTACTTATTATTAGTAAGCTTAAGGAAGCCTCTTAATTTTTTATTAAAATAGTATTCTAAATCTTTATAAAGTAGATATACTTATTCTAGTATATAAAAAGTTAAGTTCTAGCGCGTTTTAATATCCTAAAAAAGCTTAAGAGAGTATCTCTACTTATACCTCTCTTTAGTAATAAGTATACTATTATCTAGGATTATTATTATACTATCCTTTTATAACTACTCTTTTTATATATTAAAAAAGGGCTCCTTTTATTAAATATTTATATTAATAAAGATTATAGTCTTTTATACCTTTAATTAATTAATTAGAAGATAACTAGAATAATAACTAGAAAGATCTTACTTTAACTAGGGTTATTAATAGACCCTTCTTTACTACTTAAACTTTTTACTACTTATTATTATTAACCTAGTTCCTCTAAAATTCTTTATTAATTAGATTAATATAAACTTTTCTAAGTAGCTCTTTTAATACTAATTAGATAATATATATTATATATAAAATCTATATTAGAGAATACTTAGGATTATCTTCTCTTTAATTAATAAAATTATTAAAAGGGCTTCTAGGAAGGGAGTTAATAAGTCTATTAGATAATAAAGTATTATTACTCGCGTTATTAATAATAAGGGTAAGAAGTTAATCTTTAATCTTATACTACTTAATAATTAGATTTATAACTATTATAAGTTATAGGCTATTATATTAACTTTTAAAATACTTAAAGCTTATAAGTTTCTTATATTATATTTAATTTTTATTAATAAAGAAAGTTATAATTACTATATATAATTAGTAATTAGAGGCTAACTAATAATTAAGTAATAGGGAGACTTTAATACTATTAATAGATAAGTCTAATAGAAGACCCTATTTAATCTCTTTAACCTTTATTATTAGGTAGTTCTTAATTATAAATACTAAGTCTATTTAAAGAGTAGGGTTAAAGTAGTAGAAGAGTTATAATATCTTAGGGTTATTAGTAATATTAAATAGTATACTTATAATTATAATTTAATATTAAAATTACTTAGGGAAGTCTTTATATATAAGTTTCCGCCTATTTAATATTAATCTTATATCCTTACCCTTATTCCTCTAGGGTAGATAGTAGTATATTAGTTCTACTTATTATTCTACTTATTAAAGCCTAGGAAAATATAATACTAATATACCTTATCTTAATAACTATTAACTATTAATATTTATTATAAAGTACTAAGACCTAATTTCTTAATATATCCTTTAAATAATAGGTAGATACCTATACTATTAATATTATAGCTTATAAAGGGGTAAATAATAACCTTATAATAATAGTAGTATATAAGCTATAAAGCTTTACTAGAGATAAGGGTATATTTATAAAAATATTCCTATCTCTTAGACTTCTTTATTTAACCCTAATAGATATTATAATAATTATAACTAGATTTTAATTTATTCTTAATAGCCTATACTATCTTTACCTACTAATCTAGCTACTTATCCTTCTACTTATATTAAAAGATATAGTAGGGTTTATTTTTA
>JAABUN010000721.1_pt1 | contig 82066 bp, 58 predicted proteins | sample 5559311 | NCBI WGS metagenome assembly JAABUN01 (sample SAMN10711877, study PRJNA513370) | rock metagenome | isolation source: Antarctica rocks | place: Antarctica: Victoria Land, Siegfried Peak sud
AGAAGAGGGGGGGGAGGTAGGAGGGTGAATGAAGGGTGAGTAGATATTATGTATTGTAGTACTCAAAACCATTTGCGTGTTTTCGTGATTGCATCAGGTTGAGGAGGGATTAGGGGTGCCGCGGATTCGGTGAGGGTGTTTGATGGAGAAGGGTGAGTGAAGGATCGGTGGAGATGTTTGTTGTGGTGTTGATGCGATTTTAACGTGTTTGGTGCATGCATGGGGGTGGAGGGGTCGGGGGGATCAGGGGCGTTGCGTTATTAAATTAAATTAAAGGAGTCGGTTCGTCTTGATGTTGTATTATTTTATAGTATAGTATATAGCAGTTTCGTCTTCTTGTTGGTAGTCCCCTCGTATTTCAACAGATATCACCTACGCCTACCCGTACAGTATAGTAGACAAGAATGGATCGATTGGTGTACACTTTCTACCCTCCAACCCTATTGCCACTGTACTCAATCAAATCAGATCAGATCTTTCCTTCCCATCCTACACTAAGGTCTCCAGACCCTTCCGTACCCGCTCGCAGACGGCAGGGGATAATGCGGATTACACTGACTGGCGCTTGGCAGTGCGGCCGCGGGGTCGGCAGGACTGGGCGGGACGCCGAAGCCGGTCTGGTTGTAGGCGGAGCAGGTTGCGTTTGGGAAGGCCCAGATTGCGCAGGTGCTGTGGATGGTGTTAGTTGATTCTTATATGGAGTTTCTTTGAGTTGATTTGGCATGTGTGAGGGGAGGATGGAGGGGATTGGGAATGGAAGGGGTAGGAAAGGGATAGGGATGGGCACTGACGCGTCGTCGCCACACATGGCTTGCGGTTCGCTGGGTTGATAGGGAGCGATTTCCTGCGCCGGGGAGCATTTCTTGTTGAAGATGTTGTCGAGGGCGATGCCGATGGAGATGGCGTCGCCGACGTGGGTGACGAGGTCGGGGCCGGCGACGCCGAGGGAGACGGCGGCGTCGTAGATGTTGTGGATGAAGTAGTGCATGGATGGCGCGGGGAGGTCCATGAATCTGTGGACCTGTTTGTGCGGTTAGTATGGGGGGTGGGTTTGGGAGGGAGGGAGGGAGGAGGTACTTGTGCTTGCGAAGAGGAGCCGGTGTAGGCTGGGAACTCGGGCGATGAGCAGCCGAGTATGATGCCAAAGTATTCGTAGAGATGGGTCATTAGTTTGTACTGGTTTGAGTTGGTGTCCCATGCTGGCACGTTGCTCAGCAGCGCCGGCGTGCTCCCTCCATCTAGGAAGTTGATCGCCGTTGCTTTACCATTCCGATTGTTGGACTTGTACGTTCCGTTGAAATATGGGACCAGGTTGATATGCGTCACGGTGAAGCATGGGTCTCTGTACACGGCATTCGGGTCCAGGATACCGCTGGCTTGATAACTGCCATTGGGGTGTGCAGGCCAGAGGTTTGAAAGCGGGACGTAGTCGCCCGTGAAGGCCAGGTTGACGAGTTTGGTGATCCAGTCGTATTGGCTACCGTTGGCGGGAGCATACTTGTCGCAGATGGTGGCGTTGGTCGGGGTGAGGGTGTGTGGGATTAGGGAGTAGAGGGGGAGCGAGACGACTTGGACGGGGAGGAGATTGCATTGGTCTTGGGCGGCGGTGAGGGTCAGGTGGAGGGCGAGGAGGATGGAGACGATGAGGGTCATCTTCGCGGCAGGGGATTGGGACTTCTCGACTGCTGAGGTGCGTGCGTATGTTTGCTGCAGGAGGGTGATAGGAGAGATGCAGATATGAAGATAGTGGAGTAGACGATCGCCATGCTTTCAAGTGGTAGAGCAATGGGAATAGGAGGCGAGAAGGACGCCATGCACACCTTTGCCAGCTTCGGATAACCCACAACGAAGCGTTCAGTAAAGCCAAAAGTCCATGGCAGCCAGAGACCGAAACCATCACCGTCCACTACGATAGTGATTTGCTCCTTTCGGCTGTTCGTCTGTCGTCAGCATCGTTCATGTATTGCTTCAATACAGCCCAGACGCATGCCACATCATAAAGCAGAATCTTCGGAGATTTGTCCACGTTGCTTCGGCCATCGAGTACCGGCATCGCATATCGATACGCAAAGGTAGGTGAACGCCACTCTGTACGACCCTACCGTCGGTAATCATCAGCACTTTTCGTATTCGAATGCCGGCAATGGCTCCAACGTGTGTGCATTGCACATGCATTCGACGCATCGAATTGCCCGCAGTGCAGATCCTGCGCACGCTCGGAATGGGATGCGCCGACAGCTGCAGGAACACGCTGTGGAGGCAGTTCGGAACGGCGAGGCTGTCATATGCGTGGTACGGTCAACGAAGCCATGTATGTCAATAAATTCTCCGAGGTGCAGCACTTCAACATAGCTCGGATGGTTGTATCGGTCGACGAGAGCATATGCGACTTCGGGAAGTTTGCGGCATGTGTCGATGCGGTCTTGATGTTGAGCGGAGTGATGTAGGTAGCCGGTGGAAGAGAACTTGTGCATCTCAGTGAAAAAGAATGGCGTGGACTGGTACTAACTACAAACGTACAAGTCTGTCGCTTAGTCATGATATCTCATCTCTTGGCAAAAATCAAGGGCGCTAACTCCTCAGCCACAAACAACATATTCGATTCGAGTACGGCGATTCGATTCGCCTCCACGAGAGTGGGGATTATTCTGGAGTGGACACACCAGAACAATCCCTGTCACGCTAAAAACTGATCCTTCGGATCCCACAGTAGATTTCGCTGAATAGCGTGGGGGTTCTTGACGATAGGAAATGTGAGGGTGCAAATGAGGGTGTAGTGGGCAAGGAGAAGGAATAGGGAAAGGGTAGGCGAACAGGTTCGTAAGCGGGTTTACCAATTAGGGCCGCTAAGAGTTGCTCATTCTATAAAAGGGAAGATAAGTAAGGTATCAAGCACAGTGTATTAAGTGTAAGACCGTACAGCTCAAAGGATCAGAGGATCATTGTTGACTGCACGCAGAGTAATAAATGTGTAGGATCATGGTGCTATGAGATAGAGGATGGATTTGATAGGTAATAGATACTAGAATACAGAGGAAGGCCTTGGTTATGTAAATATACTTGGAGCATCGAGGCATTTCCTCGTCATTACAAATAGGTAAGGATTCCATGGGAGCAGATAGCCTTCAGACCCAGGTGTATCACCACAAGATCATAGAATAGATTTGTAGTAATTCTCGTATGTGAAGTGATGAGAATTACTTTTCGCGTACTATGTAAAGGTTAACATTACAACATTAACGAATCTGCCTGATATGAGGCATTTTCTTCACAGTATGTACCACCATTGATACATAATAGTTAGGATGCCAAGATATTCGCGTGTAAGCACCAAAAATCTACAAACCAGCATCGATCTGATCAACAACAGCTCCGCCAGAGTATGAGGCCCAATTCCTGCAATTCTCGAAGCTCGTAGACGGGATGGCGAGATTCTTGATGTCGTCGGGACGTTCCATGAAATTGGCGTTGAGGCCGCCTGATATGTGCCATGCGATATGACAGTGCATGGGCCAAACCCCGGGGTTGTCCGAGGCCCACTGAATGACTAGGTATCCCCCTGCCGGCAGGATGTGGGTGTCGCGTCGTTGAGGGTTGCTAGGGTTGACGATGGTACCGTCCCAGGTGCCTGTGCCTGCCGCAAGAGCTTGCCTAGGATGGATATGTCAGATGCCATCGCCTGGATGTGCGAGGGACGAGCTACTCACATCTCATGGCCGTGATAATGCCAAGGATGGCTGGTGGGAGTTTTGTTATTGATCACAACCCTGATCGTCTTGTTGGAACCTGTGTTAAACACGTTCCATTCCGGGTCCATTGGATACGAAGTGTTTCCGGTACTAGCTAGGAGCAAGATTGGGTTGTTGAAATTGCCACGGAATGCGGAATCGTTGATTGTCCAGACAAGGTGCCCAGTCGCATTGATAAGAAAACCAACATTAATATTAATTGTGGTGCTGGGATCGTTTGCTGGGATTGGATATTCCGGAATACTTTTCCTAAGGTCATCATTGTCGCAGGGTGCGGTGGTGTCAACGTGGGCAACTGAGTTATTGCCTGGCGAAGCGGTGGTGTTGGCATTGTCGTAATAGACGGTGGCGAGAGCCAAAGGCTGATTACTTGGTTCGGTACAATCCCCACTGCTGAGCATGGACCGCATCCAGACGGCATCAGTTGATTTACCAGTGGCCTCAACTACAACGTCGGTACGCTGACCAACCTGCATAGGGTCAGTGCGTGGGCATAATAGGTCAACGAGGAAACGTACCGCAAGTGTAACAACATTAGTGGTGTAAGGTTTAATGGGGATGAAGTCGTTGGCGAAGACGGTCATTTTGTGATTATCAATGCTGAACTTCTGGATGCCAGCCACGCCAGTATTGATCAAACGTAGCCTATACTTCTTGCCACAAGTGAACTTGAATTTGGACAATCCTGCATTGTTAACACACCCACTTGAAGTACTGTTTGAGGTGCTGTTTGAGGTGCTGTTTGAGGTGCTGTTTGAGTTGCTGTTGCTACACTGGAAATTCATCTTGCCATTGATGAGGTTGTTATCGGACGCGGGCCGGACCTTTTTGAGATCATTTCCCATCACGTCCGTCAAAATATCAAACTCTTGTCTATGATAGTAATCGTTGAGGGTTACAGGACCCAAATCGATGTCATATTCGATATTGCTCGGCCCGTGGATGATCATGGGTCCCCAGGTACCATCAGCGTATTGACTGGAGTAATGTGAGTGATACCAAGTGGTTCCATAAGGAGTTGCTTTGAAGCTGTAGGTGTAGCTTGAGGCTGGAGGTATGGGACACATGGAGACGGAAGGAGTTCCGTCCATCCACTCTGACATCTGTTGGAGGAATCCATGCCAATGGAGGCTTGTGCCTTCTTCAGGGTTTGTGATTGCGTTGTTGACTGTCACTTGTATTGTGTCGCCCCAATTTGCTTCAATAAGCGGCTACCGTTCATCCGTCAGCAACGGCGAATGAGACACTGATGGCAAACTCACGCCGGGGTATTGCCCATTCACTAACAAAAGGCTTTTTGAAAACCCATCAGGCGCCATCACCCCTCGAGCGATTGTAAAGTCGTATGATCGAACGACACCAGTATCGGGTGCTTGATAGTATGGATCCGAGTTGCTGGTGCTTTTGGTTCCCCAAGGGTAGCCATTCACGATTGGCTGGCAAAATCAGCCAATGTCACTTCCATAAATAAAGAAGCCGTACATTATTTGTCATGAAGTGCGGCCATTTTGGAGCTTGGAATGTACCCCATTCAGAGCCACCTGAGTGAGACAGTCAGTAAGGCTCTTCGACAGGTATACCGTGAACAAGATTGCCGAGTTCTACGAAGAAGTGGAGACTTGCCATTTGTCCATGTCTGAGGCAAAGTCGCAACAAGCGCAGTAGTGCCAGACAGCAGCGTTGAAACGACGGTCATCTTCGTCTAAAGAAAAAGCGCGTGCGAGGAAATTGGGAGGTTGGGGGAAATGGGGACGTGAGCAGATATTTGTACGACGCGACGGCCGGCAGGAAATACACGTGTAATGCTCGTCAACATGGGACTAAATCAAGGGCTGTCACGACCGAACGCATGAGCATGGATGATCTGGATCGACCCTGCCATGGTTGGCGAACTTCCTCCTGACTGAGGCATGCAGTCGGCCGGTGAAGAACTGTAATTGAGAAAGAGCGGCCAAAACAAGATATCTAGGGCCCATTGAGAGGCCCAGGATGGCTTAGCTCCTGGCCATATAGGGGCGGAGAGATCATCACATTGGTAGATACCCTGGATCCAGTGCATCATTGGGCTTGTCGGTGGATTCTACGGCGTCTTCAGCAGGACCAATTCAGGCAATGAATGATGTAGAATGCTCTGAAAGCCAGAAATCATCGAAGTCTTGGAGGATTTCGAGATGACCGAAAGTTGCATGAGCGAGGTCTTGGCAAGACTAATCGGCTTAGGGATTAGCGCAGTTCGATCAGTCACTTTCTTTTGCCACATACACGGCGGAATTGCAATAGGTCGATTCTCATCGATCTTATTCTTATTGTATAGATTCCTTCGGATTGTCTTGTACGGCAGTGGAAGCGCTGCTGTGCATAGCCAGTCTCTGAAGCACGAAGTCCTTCTATAAGTTGTAGATCTTCACTTCGTTGACCCAATTAAGGCTGATGTGTACATGAGGACTTGGGTGAGCAGAACAGAATGAGATCCGCAGATCTGTTTCACTTTTTTGGAAATCTCGTTACGTCTCCAACAACTCCGTTCAACTGTCATTGTCGCGGTAAGATTCTTACCATCTTGATCATGACCGGCAGTGCCCCATCATGGCAATGGCTGGCAGGAGCAAGATGGATTGACTCTTATTAGTGAGACTACCTTTGCATGTCCATGGACCATGCCGATGTCCAAGCTAGCTAAAGGGATTTCTGCCCCATTTCCTGGAACGATGAGTATTTGTAGAGATCCACGACACGAGCAAGCTATGTCCTTTGCGATATCTTGTGCCATCGAGACCTCTCACCAAAGGCAGTCTTCATTCTCGACATATATCCCTACCGTCACGATGTTTTGAAGCTTGAAGCGGCTTAAGGAAGTTGACCTGACACCAGTCACACCAGACCAGTATCGCAACACGCAACGAGTCAACCACGGCGAGGGTACGCATTCGCGAAGGCGTATATCGATGCCTTGTTGCCAGGGTGTGATTCTGTCATTCGGATGTAAGGTTCTCCTGTGAAATCTGGGCCTGTTGGGTCTCATTGACGAATTCATCCTGGCCGTCCAGACGGTATGCGACTTTGGCTAGTGCCTGGAGAGCTAGCGAAGGCTTTTTGGGAGAACGAGGAAGGGCCATCCGCAGTCTGAAGTGTGTGATATCCGTGCTCTTTCTTCCCCATTCTTGATAATTCTGATCAGCTTTCTTTAAGCTTTCTTAACTTTTCCCTTTCAGCCCTGCGAGGTCCGGGAGCATGTGGTCATGTAATCTTTTATAATCTACTGAGAATATGAGCCGTTAGTGAGCGATGTCTTGATCCTGGAGAGTGGATATTTGGCTGTCATGCTAAAGCTTCCTCAAGGTGACTTGATTGCAGGCGGTCTCGCTGATGGCGAGGTCACGTTGGCCATCACTAAGCCACCTGTCGGCCCTCGAAGGGAGCCAACATATCCTGTCTTATCATTGCGCGTTGTGTACCAAGGGTTGTCGTGATGGAGCGAGTGCGCTGTTCAAGAGACGAAGTCTAGGAGGTTACCCTGCCAACGGTTGATCCTAGTTAGTAAGCAAAATTTTCGTCTTTGAACCACTAGTTTGTTGATTCATCAGTCTCATACTTCCTTACCATAGAACGTGTCTTGTTGTTTCTTAGAACTACTTTGCGTCCAAGTTGATTCGGTAGCCACATGACTGAGTAATATTAACCCATAATTTCATATGTAAAGAAGCTCTGCGACCAGACCTAGTTGTGGTATCTCGAATTGTGATATAGAATATCTCCCCTACTCTCATCAAATATGCTGTGATACAGTATCAATCTCATTTCCTATCAAAAAACGTTCGGCCAAATGCCATAGTCCAATCGGACTACGTCCATCGAAACCTTTTGAGAAGCAGTACATAGGCTCAACTAAGACAACCCATGGAACGCGTCGTACTCGCAATGGACTTTGGCCTTTGGCCCCCAGTTTCGTACTATGGCACTGCGATGAAGCGGTCTTTCTGCTGATCTCTGGATCTCGAACTTCACCGTCGAATACGCTCAGCTGTGCGCTTAGACACTGCTCGCGTATCGCGTGGAACTACTTGCGTAAAATAACTCTATCGACTCGCAGGAGCATTAACTAGTATCCAATATGATTTCATTCTGAGTTTTATTTTCATTCCATCGGGTCTCATATCTCCAGCAATGTGAGCCCGCACATACCTCCAACATGTGGTCCCCCTTCCAGCATATCGTGTTGGTCCTTTGCCTCTGCGCTCTAATCTCAGCTACTCCCGCACCACTTACTATACCACGTGACACGCACAGATCCAAGGACAGTCAGCTCACGAACCTGAATACGACCTTGGGTCAAATCGTTCCCACAGCTTTCACGGTAGTCCCCGGCATACTGACTGGACCCACTCTACCCGAAACCTCATGCCTCCTGCAGACTCTAGTAGCCCTCGGACGAACGGCTTCCGAAAATTTCAATGACAGACAGAACCCCTCCATATATGTGGATCCATTGTTTGCGATAGAACTGGACGGGCGAAGAACGGGAGCCAGCTTGGATCGAAAATATGCCGTCTGGGGGTTGTACGGCGTGCTGGCACATATGCTTCGAGAAGATGATTATCGTGCCAGACTGTACACACTGAGATGGCAGACTGTGATTGTGGGTAGGATTCGATTGTCCAGCAGGACTCCTCCGCGACTCAGCGTAGGCAATAGTACGACGTCAGAAATCGGCACCTCCGCACCGGAGAACAACGTGATACAACTTTCCAACGCCACAACGGCTTTCAACTCAAGCACACTTGGCACAAGATTCATCGAGGGTAACCTCGAGTACAGCATCACCCCCGTCGGCCAAACAATAGCAGAAGAGAACATTTACATGACCGTCGCCACTGCACTAGTCAAAACAGCGCCCATCCCCATCACCGAACCCATACACATGCTTAACGTAGACACCAGAGCCTTCAATTCACATCTACGCATTGCAGATCCATACGACCCGCCTCGCAGCTCACCGCCTTTCTTGCTGAAATTGTTCTTGATCAAGGTTCTCTGTCAGATTCCGGCGCTCATGGTGGTTGAAGGCAATCATTGGAGCGAGGTGGAGCTTGGTGTTAAGATTGATAACGTTATAGTGGCCACGGGGTCGCTGCGTCGAGTTGAATCGATGTCTGGTTTGGGCTCTGGATCGCTTGACGTCAAGGTCTCGACTTCCTAGAAATGTGGGTCCTTGGCCTCCTCATAGTGCCTAGTCGCTAGAAGGTCCCTGGCGAAGAGATGACGAAAGAGAGGGTATTGTTGGCTCACGTGTTTGTAGTCCTCAAAGATCATTGAATTCTGGAATTAGTATCTCATGATCAATACTACCCCAAGGTCCCATTCGGAAGCCTGTGCCCATGACCACATATTCCATGGACAGGATTACTACCGTGAGAAGTCCAGAGTGCACTAATCTCCCCAGGAACGGTACCAATACCATAGCTTTGAGAACGTTAATGTTGAAATGCGAATACACTGCACCCTTCCGACAGGTTTACCAAAAGATCGATCTGCAACCTCGACGAGATGTAAGCGTTCTCAGTAAGTTATTGATTTATGAACGTATCAACGGATATGTATGTATTATACACCATACCCCCCTACTCGCGCTGAATCAATGTACCGTGCTATTATATTGGCCTATAAGTAAACTTTCAAGCAGGTCCACGGATGGAATAGATAGTGATGTACCCTGCCAACCATGTCATACACCAATCTGTTTCTAGATCTTTTGAGACAGCAGGATATATGTGGGAAGAGTGGGTATGCGTGATCTTTGATTTATGGATTTTGATTGCTTAGGCTTCGTTGTTCAAGCAATATTGACGAATTGATGAAGAACATCGACAGCATGAACAGAACAGCATATATGAAAGCTTCGACATAACTATCAATCTCCTCTCCACGTACGATATATAGAATCTGAGAACGCACTCATGATGAGAAAAGAGTCAAGGTAACGGTATCTCATCCCACGTGACCCCGTCATAAGACGAGCGAAGCTCCAGCTGCATAATTACGCCCACCTTTTTGGTGTACGCGACCAAGTTTGCACCTTGCTCCTTGTAGGCATCGTCCGCACCTACAGGGCAGGACAGATAGATTTCTCCAAGGGCGGGCAACTGGGATTCTTTGTTGGCGACGAAGCCACGAAACAGTCGCTCAAGAGCCTCCACATGGCCGTTCGTTCCGCGTGAAAGTAATGATAGCTGGGAGACCGAAGCGGGCACGAGGTCGCCGAATATGAAGGGCTCAGGGAGGTCTACCTCCTGATTTATTTGTAACCCTTCGACTGAAGTTGCAGCGGCAACCATGTTGCAGGACGCAATTTCGAGTGGGAATTCGAGCCTTTGTAGACGCTGGAAGTTGCGCATCGATGCCTTGCCGGGAGCGACCGAGCCCCGTAATGTGTAGATGGACACGAGAAGCTCCACGAGGTGACTCCCTGCCACGCGCTCGATTGCCGTCACGAATTTGCAGATATCCCATTTATGATAGCGGAAACCGTCAATAGAGCTTGTAGTATGTGAGTACACCAGCGTCCGGAGGTTTGGAGTCTGGTTCAGCAACTCGGCGATACCCACGTGGTCGATGGAACAATACATGAGATGGACCGATCGTAGTGTCCTTGCGAAGCCACCATATCTGTCTATGGATGGGCATATGCTCCTGTGACTGACGTTGTTATTGGTCACACAGATGGGAGCATAGAAGGTCTGTATGCGCGGCAGGGCTAGGAATGGGCTCGCCGCACCTAAATCATATCGTTTATGCAGTTTCATCGAGAACTCGGTGGTCTGGGCGAGACTGGGCGTGTCGAAAGGGTGATGATGCGACTCCTTGGCTTTGCGAACAATGACATCGATGAGCTTGACGGTTGTAGGATCCGGGTTCCATCTATGTGGGAGACTCAGTGTCTTGACATTGGGGAGGAGCGTCAAGAGGAAAGCAGCCGCATTTTGTGAGTAGCGGGAGGCTTGGAGATCCTTCTCGATCTCGTTGTAGTATTCCTGCCAGTCGAGACCTGCCTCTACTAGGTAAGGGGACGCGGCAAGCAGTTTGGGCACAGCATCCCCACAGCTGTAATCCGGATTAAACTCACGTGGTCGGCCAGATGTGAAGCATTCGTCGACCCTGAAGTGTGCATTCCGCACATAGCGGGCTACGATAGGCTCGATCGCGATGCGTACGATCAGATCAAAAGTCGTCCTGATGGTGAAGGACGGGTCGGATTTGATTTCACGGTAGTCAAAGTCATGGAATTGTGAGCGAAGTCTGTTATGGCGTTCGACGAAAGGTAAGCATATCGCGTGGACTCTCCTGCAGGTCAGTGCCGCGCTCTCGAAACCCTCTGGCAAGACATGTGAGATGATTTTCACAAGGAGCTCATTAGGTAGGTGAGTGAGCGCCATGATTATGCCAGAAGATTGTAGTAAAGGCCGGCAAGGGTGGTAAACATGTTCATTGATAATAGCAAGTTGACGAACAGGAAGGTAAGCCGTGGGGAAAGGCACTAGCCCTAATCAGAGCTAGGATGGAATATAATACCGATGTATCGTAACCTTCCAAGGTTTTACCACGCTAATACAGCAAACAGCATCGCGTTGAAATCTTTCCTCTTCCTTCTAATTTACAACATTATTGGTAGCATGATAAGCTATTGACAACACTATGCACGGTAACCTATGTATTGATGTGAGTAGTCATCGCATGATCGAGACTATCGTACGAGGCCGTCGTGCTACAATGCTGCGCCTGAATTAATGGGACCGTTTCATGAAAAACAAGACTTACTTCGCAGCCAAACCTTTTGAGAAGGGAGTCTGCGAGTACACCTTCATCTGATTACACTTATAGACCTCGCAGTTGGTTAAGTGTAGGGTTCTTAGGGAGCAGGCCCAGAATACTTGACGAAGTATCTGACATTTCTTCTTCCTTCACCCTATTTCATACCATCAATATTTTACGTGGACCATGGATTCAGCAATGACTGGTGCTGAACGTCAATCGAATACTTGTCAAGCACATCAGAGAGAAATATCCACATCGATTTTATCGTAACGAAAGACCAGGCATGTTGCTGCTCCCATCAATGGCCACAGGTACGAAGTGCATCCCTTGTCACACCTCTCGTACTGTCAGGTGGGAGTGCTTAGATGATTCATGGTTTCCATGTAACTTGTTGGATTTGTTGATGTTTGTATTTGATATGGAGCTGTTGAATCGGTCACTATTTGAAGGTCGCAGTGGCCTTTAGAGTATATACATCCTCATATGTTTGCTTTGAGTTGCGCCTCCATCGTCAGAATTATTGGCGGAGAGGAGGTTAGGAGTGGGTGGAGTCCTGGATGTTTACAATGTGAGTACTCAATGAGAAGGTATGTTACTGCTGATATTATTTGTCGTCTTCTCTTCATTGATCAGTTGAACGCCGCATCTTAGTATATATATATATAAATTCCCCGAACTGAGGCCAATACGTAACCCGCCGCTGACTAAGGTGCCGCCGCTCTGCTCCCCCGCTAAAGCCCATTTCGTCAATGTGCTCCCTCGTTGCTCCCCCATGCTTCCTCACTGCTCCCTGTGCTCCCCCTCAGCCACTTCCTACTCACTAGCTGCTAATGTATTCTTACAAGTTTAGACGAAGGCGTCACTTCAGCTCGTTTTAGATACTGATTAGAGGAGCCGGTTATAGCTCCACCGACCGCCTACCGTGTTATCTTCTGCTTTTGCCCTCTTGCTCTTTCGCTCTTGCTCTCTTCACTTCTACTTGCTTGCGGCCTGCAGTAACTTATCCGTGGACCAAACACGCTATTGTGTACGCTGTTATCTTATCTCTACTCTATATATCACTGCATCTTTCTCTCTTCGTTATAGACGCCTTAGTGGTTAAAGTAATTTTATTTAGCTATAAATTCCCCGTTTACCTCGTCTCCAATGGCGGCGAAGAAGAGGACGGCGTCGTAGTTCTTCGATGATGTGGAATTAAATGGCCTAGAGTCTCTGAACAAGGCCAACATCGATGGCGATAAGGTCTCCAAGCACCTCGAGTCCGGTACTGAAGTCAACTATAACCGAATGTTGGTTCTTTTGTTTTTGATCCCCTCCCCCATGTCTATTTACCTGCTTTCTCATAACATTGTCTAGACGTAGTTAATTTGCTCTGGAAAGTCTCTCCAAAGCCTTAACGATATTTTACCTTTAGAACCGACATGATTTGAGCAAAAGAAGGCCCATTTGCCGAGTTCCCATTATCGATCACCACGATACTTTTATCCTTTGTCCCTCCTGTCTTCGCGACGTACCTCCCTGTGCTGTCTTTCATGGTCATGATATGGAACTGGCCTCCGCTAGAGGATTTGCCATTTCCGTGAATCCGATTCCACTTCTTAGGAGGCGCCTATCTCCCTCTATTCAGATCGTCTACCATATATTATCGAGATAATCTTGAACCGTGGCGTCATTCTTCTTTTGCTTAATGTCTTTCTTGCCAGGCTACAAATAGTCGTATATCAGCGACGTTCGAAGGGTAGATAACGTTACAAACCATAGTAAAGGACGACGAAGGGTAATAACTCAGACTCTTCAATTTTAAGCCGTTTCTTCTTCAATAAATGATTACCGAGTCTCTCAGGAAGATTCTGAAAGTAATAAATCGTGGAGGAGAAGGATGATCAACTTCACTCCAAGTTGCATTTATGTAGCTTCCAAGACAACTTTCAGCTCACTGAGAGCCGGGGAATAAGTAATCATATCAGCTTCTGTGTTGGAGATTGAAGTAGACTATGCAATGATATCTCGAGTGTACAGCCAATTTTCGAAACAATTCGAAATGTGCAAGGATCAAAAAGAAAAGGCAACAACTCGATGCATCACACATTTACAAGCAACCACTACCAAGTCCATGTTCTCCGCAACGGGAAAGAGATAATCGAAGGCTGCGATATCAGAATTCACACCTTTCCAGATATGAAGATCACGCGCATTGTCATTATGTGATGTTCAAGACGCACCATACTGCTAAGTATGAATTGAGCGCAATCGGGATAAGGGGGGGGACAAGGTTCGCAGTAACAGTGGGACAAGGCTGGAAGTTACATCGATGTGGTGGACCAAGGCGTGTCTGATGCTCGAGGCGCTTTCGAGACTGAGGAGACGTTCGGAGAGGAAGGCGGGTTGATTAGATATCTGATCGTGGCTACTAAGACGTACGCTACTGTGCCAACTTTAAAGCCACTTAGACATCACTTGAGTAATGAGATAACAGTGCTTGTTTTGCAGAATAGCATGGGTATGTCGATCCGCTCTATGCCGACGCTTCGACGGCAGATATATTCAAGGCCGATTAAGGACGGGATTGAAGGCACCACCGAAGAAGTCACTGACGTACTGTTCGCCAACTCATCGAGGCGGCCACACTTCTTCGCCGGCATCGTCAGCCATGGCGTCTACAAGAATGGTCCGTTTTCTGTCGTCCATGCTGGTATGGGAAATATCACTCTTGGAGGAGTCCAACCATCGCACGAGACAGAAACCGCCTCAGCAGGAACCGGATCTGCAGGAGGACCGTCCAAATATCTACTACACTGTCTCTCCGCAGCACCCATCTTATCCGCTTCCATAGTTTTACCGGCCAAAATGCTCCAGATCCAGCTTGAAAAGCTGGCGATCAACGCGATCGTTAATCCCCTGAAGGTGATTTTTGATTGCTTAAATGGAGAGCTTTTCACTCGCCCCCCCATCCGCGCGTTGATCCGAGTGCTCCTGGTCGAGATCTCGTCCGTTTTTCGGTCCATTATTGCTCTGTCAGGTTCGGCGCTGGCAGAAAACCCCTCGGCTGAGGCGAGGTTTTCCCCCGAAGGACTTGAAAAGACTGTTGAGGATGCTGCGGTAAAGACAGCGCAGAATATCAGCTTGATGTTGCAGGACGTACGCGCAGGGAGAATGACTGAGATTGACTATATTAATGGGTACATCGTGAAGCGGGGCACTGATCAAGTCATTGATCGCAGACTCAATCGCACGCTGGTGTAGATGGTCTAGGATAAGCATGTTATTTCAGTGTCTCAACTTCAAGAATTGTTTGATTAAGGCCCAATTTGAATACTGAACAATCCGTTTTATAAGAATTCGAGAGGAAGCAGAGCCTTGGCGGACTGCAAGGGAAGAATGAAGAGCTAGGCAAACTGATAACGGAAATCGTTTCTGTATGCAGGAAGTACATCTCGTGATCAGAGCCGAAAATTTACAATACGGTAAAGCCTCCAACAATTCTTCTATGCTGCCGTGGGTCTACGACTCAGAGAACAGACCTAAGACCTTGAAAATCCTGATAGAAATCCTTCTATCAGGGTAGGTTATACAGTTCAGAGTCCGCGAGCACGCTTTCCCTGGCAACGTCCCCGCAAGACAACGGGGTTCTCACGCATGGAGAAAGAGAAAGAAGAAAGAAATAGAATATTATTTTCTGAGATTTCGATAGACCTGAAATTGGAGCAGGACAGAGCAGCAAGGGAGCGGCAGGACGAAGTGGGCTTTGCCGCGGAAGCCAAGGAGCTGCGTCTAGGTCAGCCTTGGATCACATAATGCTCTGAGTCCAGGAAATACAAATATATTAGTGATATCATCTCGCAGTTGGTCTTTCGTAGCCGGCTACCATTGCTACTTCTTCAAAAGATGAGACACCTGCAGCGGTACGCTATTGGTTATATTCGACCTAGATCCCTTTTCCTTTTTCCCGTTTCTCGAAGCCGACATGTACACTGAAACCCAGCTGTTAGAATATGACTCGAAATAGATGGGAGGTGTAAAAAGTTGATTCCATACGCCTGGGTATCAGGCGCAGTATTGTTGCTGCTACGGATTACGGCCGCTCATCACAAAAACCAACTCAAAAGAGTAAAGTGGCTTTAATTGTGGGAGGCAAGTCTTATAAGACATATGCAGAGTGAGCGGGTAAATATCTTGAATTTCTGTCTACTTGACCACACCGAAAAGTAAGTGGGTGCAGGACTTAATAAGTAGGCAAACGTGGTACCCATAAGGCCCCCGAAACGCTTAAAGAATGGCACGGCTGGTACGCCCAAGGAGTCGTCTTATAACCCTGGGGCGACGTAGTAGCTTCCAAAGGCTGAAAGCTAGAATTTCAACAACTGACAGCGCACCTTCAACTCCGTAGTGAGTGTAAAGACTAACTCCGTTGTGGATGGGAATCCTCAATGCTAGAATCACCATATGATTCACCCTCTTTACTTAGTCCCACAGTCAGCAGTTTTCTTTGGTGTAAAGGTCCATTTTCATAGCACGACACGAAGTCGTCCCATTTGGCATTTGCCCCATAGATCTGCTTTAAGACCAACCTCGCATCCGACCTCGCCCTCCACCAATAGCTGTAAGTGGATCGGTATACAATTTCCCATAGCGGTGTGCCGATTAGATCCGAGGTAAAGCGTAGTGACGACAACGACGACGGTAAGCCTCCTGGTGCCTTAACACCGCCAGTCATCGTCGTTATCTCCCTTTTCTTTAGGGCTGCAGCGAATTCTTTACGAAACGTAACACTCGGTTCATTTTCTTCGGCCGAAAGGCCCGGGAATGTAGCGAACTCAGGAGTGATAGTGAAACGTTCTAATGGGACGGTCTGCGCGTCGCTCCAGTCGATGATGCCGGTGATGTTGAAGTCATCGTCAATGAGGATATTATTATAATGGAAATCCATATGGCAGATCGGAAAGGGTCCATGAATATAGTTATCGATGATCATTGACGGAAGAGTTTGCTCCAGAATCCACGACGAGGTCTCCCATTCCTTGTCCGAGGCGTATGCGGCTTCGATATGCTGATTATGACTTCTTCGGAGCGCGTAGAAATATTCTAAGGATGTCAGGAAAGGTCCTCCTACCCCCTCTATTGAAATGAGGGTTGGTTCTCTTTGATCAATGTTACGTCCGCACCAGAGACGCCCGATACGGTCGAATCGCAGACGGCTGAGTTGATGCCAGTCATCTGATAATGGTCTACGACCTTATCCCAGTATTCGCGCGGGATTGATCTCGAGAGACCGTTATCTAAATGGTGACCGGGTAGGGCTTGCATTAAAAGGTAAAGGAACCCGAACGTATTCGTAGCGTCGACCTCGAAGCTGTGGATTTTCGGGACAGGAATACTGGTTCTTGAGGCGATCAGCGTAATTGTAGCAATTTCGCTCATGATAGATGTTTCGACCAAGTCTCTCTCATTCGATTTATCGTCTGGCAGGCGGACTCTGGCTATCCATTGCGAGGCATCAGAAAATGCGATTTCGAAAACTATGTTATTGTGGCCAACAGTGAATTGAGATTCATCAATGGCACAGGTGAGTCGTTCCGATTGAGAAGTGATGATGACATTGGATTTCAAGTCCTCGTCGTATCGTGCTTGTAAAGCCACCGAGCGTAGGTAGACAAAGTTGGCAGTATTCAGCACTTTATCGATTTTTCGAGCATGTTCGCTCTCGCGATCCAGGTCTTTGAATGATGTCCAATGGTCGCTGGTCTTCTCCATCGTAGTGTCAGAACTCGGCATAGAAGGGTTTACTAGGTAACCGTCTACACTCGGTGACCGTCCAGCCTTATAGGGCTAGTCCCCTATAGCCTACCCTAAAATATCGCCAATATAGTTTATAACGCCTATTCCATGCTTAAAATAACGACTCCTAAAGCTATTTATATCCTTTACGAGGTTTTCTTATCCGTAGGCCTCGTCTTAATTAGCTAATTCCTTTAGTTACCTATCTATCCTATCCTTCCTAGCCATTTTATCTTTATAGCCCCTGTTCTAACTCCGCCGTAAATTAGCTAGTCCCCTAGCCTTATTCTATATAATCTTTCCTACCTATTCCGGCCTCTTATAATAGAGGAAGGGATAGTAGGGGTATATTTAATATATTAAATAGATTAATAGATAGTATTATTATAAAATTTAAGTTATAAAGAGTTATAATTTATAAAGTCTAATACTCTAGAGTAGCCTTATAGGGTACTAATACTATAAGGCTAGATAGTTACTAAGTATAAATAGTTACTTAGTAAACCCTTATCGATAAACTAGGAAGCCGTATAGAATATTAGGATCTATACTACCCGTATTTTCCACCTTTTCTATACCTTATATAGGTTTATTAAACCTTTATATATAGCTAGAGTAGTTATTATATATTTAGTATATTTAAAGAACCCTTAACCTTTATAGATTATCTAGCTAATACTCGCGTATAGGTTACTATATATACCTAGGCGAGAATATTAAGTAGTAAATCCTTCCTATTAATATATCCTAATTTATTTAGTTATATAGTTAAATTATTTTATAAAGTATATATTCTATATAACTACTATAGACTTATCGCGTTTAATACACGTAGTATTAACTTATAGTATATAAAGATATCTTAGAATAATCTTACTATATTATAATATTATTATATTCTATTTCTATTTAATTTATTCCTACTTAGCTCGCTATTACTTATCTCCCTAGAAGGGTTCTATACGCGTATACTATCTCTATATTATTAGCTAATAATCTAACCTTCCTTATTAAGTAGATTACCTTTATTATTATTATTAATATTATTATTTATAGTTATATCCTCCTCTAATACCTTATAACTACTATCTATTAGATCTATTACAGCTTCTACTAATTTATATATCTTAGGTTAAGTAGTTTTTATATTAGATATAACCTTTTTAAGTTTTAAGGAGTTATTTATAAGTTTAAGTAATATTATTTCCTTATCTTACCTAATTTAGTTAGCCCGCGTAATACCCTACGTTTTATTCCTTTATAACTACTTAGGGTTAAAGATAGTAACGAATTTCGCTACTATATATATATATCTTATAAATAGAAGTATATTAGACCTAATAAGGATCTATAAGATATTATTAGGATATAAACTCTTCTTACTATCTTTACCTTCCTAGAAGAGTTTAATAATTTTAGTAACCTTATACTTAATTAGGCCTAAATAGATTAGGGTAATAAGTTTCTTTAATATATCGCGGATTACTTATATACTAATTAGTACTTTAGCCCTAAGGTAATTATTAATATAAAGTAATAGCCTATTAGGAATATATACTTAGTAAATAATAAGGGCTAATATAGGCCCTATTATTAAGATAAGGAACTTTTTATTCTTTCCCTATATACTATTTAAGGTAACTCTTAATACTAGTATCTTTAAGTAATTTAAAGCCCTAGTAATTTAATATATTAACCGCTTATAAGGTAAGTCTTATTATTCTAGTTTATATAGTTTCCTAGGTATAGTTTTAAGCTACTTATTAGTTATTAGTTCCCCTAATATAAAAGCTAGCTTCTTAGTCTCTTCTTAAAATAATAATTTAGGGAATAATAATATAATCCTAGCGCGACCCGTAGCTATTAACTATATTTTTACTATTACTACTAATATAATAACCTTCTTATACTATTTATAGAGTTTAACTTAGTTTAAATATATCTTCCTAACTTCCTTAATTACCCCTTTAAACCCCTAGTCTAGTACGTCCTTATATTATTCTAGGTATATTAAGCGGTATTTATAATAGTAGTTAGGTTAAAGGTCTATTAACGGATACCCTAGAAACTTTAAGTTACTAGTATAATATAGCTATAATATTTAGATAATAATATTTATTATATCCTTATACTTATAATACGCCTCCGCTATTATATTTCCGGCCTTATATTACTTAATAAGGATATTATAAGTCTTACTAAATTTATTAAGCTCTAACTTTATATAGTATTATAAGTTTTAGTAATAGTTATTTATCTAAGGGTAGTTTAGTATTATAAGATATAGCGCCTACCCTATATTACTATCCTAGAGCGTACCTAACTAGCCTATTATATATACGGGTAACGCTTTAAATAGAGTTTTAGTAAGGAAGAGCTTCTAAGGTATCTAACTCTTTATAGTTATATTAAGTACCTAAACTCTACTAATTATCCTAGTATACTTATTAGATTTAGTATATACTTCGTTAAGTATAATATAGCCCTATCCTATTACCTACTATTACTATTAAGGCGTGATATAAGGCTACCTACCTAACTTTAAGTTCTTTAGAGTATAATCTAATAGCTTCTTCTTTACCTATCTATTATATAATACTACGGTAGTAAAGTAAATTATATATAACTTATTATTTAAGTTATTAAAGTAGGGGATACCCCTAGAGGGTACTATAAATTAATAGTCCTCTTTATCTAGTTTTAGTACGTATACTTTTAATTTAGTATTACTATATATATATTATAAAGTCTACTTATACTTCTAGGCCTTTATATTTAGGAAACGCTTCGTCTATCTTAACTAATAGGATAGTAAAGCCGGAGGTATAAGTATAAGGGTTAGGTTATAGCTTAGCTTTAGCTTTTAGGATATTCTAGTATTAATATACGTGTATTAACTACTAAAGGGGTTATTAGATAGGTATTTAGCGTTAGGTAGCTAAGGGTTCTTTAATATTCCCTTTAGGAGGTATAAGTTATATCTCCCTTTAGTCCTAGCTTCTTTAATACTATTAATAATTAATATAAGGGTCTAGTTCAAGATAATTACCTTAATAGCCTTAATAGTCTATAACCCTTATTAGTTAATAGTCTTAAGTAGAGTACCTTAGTTTATTACCTTTCTAAGTCCTATTATATCTATAAGGTATCCGCCGTTCTAGAATACCTCTATCTTAAAGTAGATAAATACCCTAAATATCTAAAATAGCTTAAGATCTAATAATAACTTAAGTAATCTAATAGTCTTATTAAGTTAATAATATATATTAAGATTAAAGTAAAATAGATAAGTATAGTCCTCCTACCTCTTATCCTATTAATAAGCTATTTAGTTATTATAATTAGATAGTTATTAGCTAGTTTTATTATTATATCTTCCTCTCCTTCTTCTATAATATCTACTATCTCGCGTAATTCTACGTCCTTAATATCTAGCTCTATAATAGGACTAATATCTACGCCTTACTTAATAACTTTTTATATATATACTACCTTAGTATTATTAAATCCCTACCTTAATATAACTTATAACTCCCGTCTATTTAATACTCTAGCGCTTCCTAATAATTACTAGTTATCTACTATAACTTAGCCTTTAAATTTAGATTCCTATATTAGATTAACTACTTTATTTAATTTAATAGTAGGTAGAGAATTATTCTTCTCTAGTAAGGTATTAGGCTAAGTATAGACTTCGGCCTTTTTAATTAGTCTATTAAATAGTATTATAATATTAGGAGTATTAACTTTAGCCTTTCTAATTAATTTAGTAGATATAACTATATTATTAGCTAGAGTATAGGCTTTAGCTAGTTTAGTAGACGTAACTAGGTTATTAGCCGGACTATAGGCTTTAACTAGTTTAGTAGACGTAATTAGGTTATTAGCCGGACTATAAGCTTTAGCTAGTTTAGTAAATATAACTAGGTTATTAACTAGATTATAAGCTTTAGCTAATTTAGTAGATATAACTATATTATTAGCTAGAGTATAGGCTTTAGCTTCTTTAATTAGTTTAATAGACGTAATTATATTATTAGCTAGAGTATAAGCTTTAACTAATTTAGTAGACGTAATTAGGTTATTAGCTAGAGTATAGGCTTTAGCTTCTTTAGCTAGTTTAATAGATATAACTAGGTTATTAGCTAGATTATAGGCTTTAGCTTCTTTAGTTAGTTTAATAAGGGCGATTAGGTTAGAAGATTTATATAATAAGAGGATAACTAATAACTCTATCTATATTAGATAAATACTTCCGTCCTTTATTAGTATTCTATTAGGTACCTCCCCCTTTTAGTCTAGCTCTACCTCTTAGTTATAATCTATTAGTATTATAGTAGTTAGTATTATATTATCTTTATCTTTACTATATAACTTAATACTCTCGTTCTTAGATAATTAACTAAAGTATAATTAACCTATAGTAGTAGTTTTTAATTACTTTTAAGTAGGTAATATACTATATCCTATTTAAATCCCTAATATTTAATTAGCTATTATTATAGCCTTTATTATACCTTTAGTATATTATAATTATATCCTTTTATTATACTTTATCTCCGTTTCGCCCCTCTTAGTATTAGGCTAAGGATATCCTATTTAAATTCGGGCCTTAGTTATAATAGCGGACGTTAATTATATAATAATTATTATTATAGTAGATAGAGAAGGTAGTTACTTACCTAGAGTCTCTAATAGAGTAATTAATAGAATAGAGGCCTACTAAGCGGAATTATCCTATCCTACTATAAACTTAAATATAGGGTTAGTACCTACGCCGTTAATAACCTCCCTTATAGACCTACGAAGTTAGCGATTATTAGTTAATTTAATTAGAAACTAAGCTCCTTTATACTTAAACTATAGTATTACTTCTAAGGGCTTTAGCTCTAGGTCTTTATTATAATACTAAATAAACTAGTCTAAGGTTAAGTATATTAGTAGGCTTCTTATATCTAATAAAGGGTCGGGTAACTAGATAATATCTAATAGGAGAAGCCTAGCGACTTTCCTATTATATATTACCTTTAAATTAATATCCCTTATATCTTAATCTAGTACAGCCTCTTATTCTATTCGTCGTTTTAGGGCTAGTAATACTACTATACTATCTTCTATTATTAAGTAGTTTAATCTTATATCTTAGAGGGGTAATAGTTATTATTTCTTATATTCTTCCTTTTTATTCTTAATTCTTTTTATAGTCTTATAGTCCTATTATCTAATATTTAAGTAAACCCGTTATACTACCTTAGAGAGTATAATAAATTCACTATTTTTATTTAGACTACCTAGTAGTTATAGCTTATTATACTTATACTTTTAGCCTAGCTTTATAATAAAATTATATTCCTTTACCTAGGTATTAAGGCCTTTAAAGTCTTTAATACCTACCTTTTTATACTATTTTTTAATATCCTCTTTTACCGGCTTCTAATCCGCGTCTATTATAGTAGTCTTATTATATACTTTAGTTATATTTATATAGAGAGGGCCCTCTATCTCGTTATAAGACTTATTATATTTTATTAGCGGTATTATATTATTAAATTCTAATAGGTAATATAGATCTTATCCCTTACTATTAAGGTAATATTTTCTTTAACTTAATAGTAATTATAACTTATATAGAGGTAGTAATCCTAAACGCGAGTTCTATTTATAATTAATTTATAATACTTATTATAAATAAGGTTTATTAGTAGGGCCGCGTACCTTTACTTACCTTACTAAGTATAACCTTACTAAGTCTAACCTTACTAGTTTAGACTAATAGCTACTATACTTAGTAAGTATAGATAATTATTAATATAATAAATAATTATTTATATATTATTATAAGGAGCTACTACTTAATATATCCTAAGTCTAATATCTAGGATTACTTCCTATAGTTAATAAAGTATATAAAGGTAATAAGATAAAAACTTATTTAGGTAAAAATAATAAGATAAAAACTTATTTAGATATTAAGTAAAGTAGAATATAATACGTTACTTTCTATAGCTAAATATACCTTAGTAATTACTTAGGCTACTTACCTTAATTTAGATATAAGTATATATTTCTTTTTAAGTAAATAGCTTGTACTAGGTAAGGGTAGGTAATATAATAGTTAGTTTATAAGTTATACTTCCTCCTATAAAAGGGGGCCTAAGAAAAGGATTTAATTTAGTATATAATCTATTAACTTATAATTAAAGCTTATTATATAAAATACTAACTTATAATCTAGTCTTATATAACCGCGTACTTATTAGTTTATTAGATTATACTAGGTTTATCTAACCTATTCTACTACTTATAATTAATTTTAATGCCCTCTAGGCCCCTATTACCTATTAGCGAGTACTTTAGCTAGGGTTAAGTTATTAGCGCTAGTAGCTACGTTTTTATTATATCCCTCTCCCTTTACTAGCTTAGTTAGGATTAGATTATTAGCCCTAGCTTCGCCCTAGTCTCCTACCTCTTCCTATTAGTCCGCGTTTAAATCTACTCCTTTATTATCTAACTTTATATCGCGGTTATATAAGCTAAGTTTTAGTAATAGTAGTTTAGCGTTATATATAATATAGTTACCTACTCTAATTAGATATTAGAGTATTTTATATTAGGCTCGCGCGTAAGGCTAATTACCTATTTAAATTCCTATATAATATATAATAATTACTAAGACGTCGCCTATATAAGAGACCCTAGAAAGGAGGCGGGAAGAGAGGGCTATAAAGCCTAGCGTATATAATACTACTATATAAAGGATTATTATAGACTTCTTATCTCCTTAATAGCTATTAATAGTTATAGACTCTACGTTATATAATCTATCCTCTAGTTTTAATATTTATTTAGTAAGGTTAACTTATATAAGGTACCTTATAAGGATAATAATATTCTTACTTTTAATTCCTTATCTAATATAATATTAATAGAGCTTTATAGTAACTTATAACTTACGTTTATTTTAACTAGATTAGGAGAATCCTATCTTAGTCGCTTCGCTATTAATCTTAATCTATATAAGTACGGTATTCTAATTAAATATATCCTAATATAATTATAGAGCTTTACTATAATTAGGGCGGTTTACTAGATCTATTATAAAGATAATAGAACCCTTATACTAGATTTTTAAAATAATATTACTAATAACTAGAATAGTTTAGTATTACTTAGTAAGTTTATATTTAGGGTAGCCTAAGGTTACCTAGCGCTTATATATACTCTTATTTATTAGTTAAGTAAATAGATTATATTATATATCTTATTTCTAGGGCGGTAGCTACTAATTATTACTAGAAAGATATATGCTATTCTTATATTCTACTAGGGTAATAAAAAGATCCCTATTCTCTACCTTACTAGCTTTTTAAATAATTATATAATCTCCTTTAAAGGAAGTTTTAATAATTATATAGCCCGTATTTATAAGGGTTATAATAAGTACGGCTATATTATTCTAAAGAATATCCTTAGATAGTAAATATTTAAATAATCTAAATACCTTATACTCTTCCTTTATTTTAAAGGGGATATTAAGTGAAGCTTAGAGGAATATCTCGTGAAAGTATATATAAAGCCTCTCGCGTTAAGATATACTATTAGCTTCACTTAGTTTATAATTAGTTATCTCTTATACTACCTTCTATAACTTTATAGCTACTAGAGTATCTATATTATTCTACTTAGACCTAACCTCGTATTTATAGTCTTTATTATTATCTTTAAAGGGTATAACTTATATAGATTTATAATCTTAAGTAGTTTTATTCTTATTTAATACTATCTAAATATTATTATTTTCTAGTCTACTAATATTAATAGCGTTAGTATTTAGTATAGTATTAGGGTTTAATATAGCGTTAGAGTCTAATATAGCGTTAGGGTCTAGTATAGTATTAGGGTCTAGTATAGTATTAGGGTCTAATATAACGTTAGGATTTAGTATAGTATTAGTATTTAGTACTTCGCTAGTATTTAGTACTTTACTAGTATTAGCGACGTTCTATATTAAAGTTAGATTAGCGCTTAGCTTAGGCTAATTAATAATACCTATAACTTAGAGTAGTAGTATAGTAAAACTCGTATTATAAAGTTAATATTAGTAATCTAAGACGCTATATAAGCGCTTATAAGATTTCTTAATAATATCTATTATAAGTACGTTATAAATAGAAATAGGAATTAAAGAGATAGAGTCCTATTACGAGTTATTAATATTATAAGTTATATTACGCTAGCTATCTACTTAAATAAACTACTTATTCTATTATAGGTAAATAAAAGCGGACTATATTCTTATTAGTAATTATAGTTCTAGCCTCTTTAAGTTAAGTAAGCTTAATATTTAGTTTTATAATAAAAGAGTCTATCGCTCTATTTATAAGGCTTAGTACTTTTACCTTTTTACTAGCTAATATAAGTAGTAACGTAATAATTATATTAACTTTTATTTTTCCCGTCTCCTATAATCCCTTAATAAGTCTAAGGTTATTAGGCGAGTATACTAAGTACTATAATATACCTATCTAGGAATAATCTAGCTTAATACCCTAGGTTATAAGCTTCTCCTTATAATTAATTTTATAAAAGAGGTCGCTTATAATATATACCTAGATATCTTATCTAAGGATAAGTTATTACTATCTAGGGTTATAAATATACTTTCTATCCCCTTTATATATAGGATTTAGGGTCTTAATAGCCGCTAACTAGAACTTATATAGTATATTAGATAGGACTAGTCTAATATTAACTATAATCGCTTATCTATAGAAATAGTAGTATTAAATCACGGCTAATAGTATCTTAATAGTATTTATTAGATTAAAGACTAACCCTAATTATAAGTTACTCTAGACCCCTTTATTAATAGGATAATAAAGTATAATAGTATAATTAATAGAACTAGTAAAAGGAAATAGCTTTAGGAGAATATATACTAACTACTCCTTATCTTTAAATTTAATAAGGAAGGAGTCTTCGGCTAAGAATTAATATTTAAACTTAGAGGGTAATTAAAGAAGGCTTATATAGATATAATTACTCCTAGGTATAACTTTTAAGACATATAATTAGTATTCCTAGATCTAATATTATATAATATCTTTAATATTATTTTCTTCCTAATAGATAATTAATATACCTTTTATAATCTAGTACTTATTACTATTCCTATATATATAGGATATTAGTATTTTAACAGGTAGATAGTTTATACGTAGCGTAGTCTAACCCTTTTAGACTTTATATTTTATATCGGCTAGTCTATTAAACTAGCGAGTATAAGGTAGAAAGGTTTTCTTAAGTATAAATACCCCTATAATTCTATTATAGGATATAAAAAATAAATTAGGCTCCGAAGTAATAAATAACGCGGATAGCTTAACTATTATATTATTAAATATATTAAATATCTTAAGTAGTTAGTCTTAAATATATTAATAATTACCTAGAGTTCTAGCTTCTTAGAGGATTCCTTTAATATATACCTTTACGGGGTAGAATAGTAGGGATAGAAAACTTAACCTACCCTTTTAATAATAGTTAATTACTTCTTAATTATATATTATAATATAGAAGTCTTTAAATACTTTCTTAATATAATTTCTATTTATATTACTAGCCGTAGATCCTATATAAGCCGTAGGATATATATAAATAACTAGCTAGTCTAAGATATTACACGTAGCGTTAAGTTAGATTACCTAAGTATAGAGTAATTCCTCTACGCGAGTATATTTTAAAGTAGGTATATCCTTACTTACTAACGCCTTAATTTTAATATTTATACTTAATAACTAATTTTTATATTTAATTATAGAGATCCTAGATATTACCTAATTACTATTATCTTTAAATTAGTTAATAGGGGACTTCTAACCTAGAAAGAGGAGCTTTACTTTATATATAAGTAACTTTTTAGTTTTTACTATAGCCTTATTACCTACCGTATCTTTAGTAGGCTTATAGTTACCCTTAAAGCAGTTATCCTTATAACGCTAGTAAGTATTAGGATCTATATAGACCTCGCCGCTAGCTAAACCTAGGTCCTTATCCTATATATAAGCGGCTATAATATTTCCGTAAGAAGGTATCTTAGGTCTAGAGTAAAAGCTTATAGGAATATTAAATAAGGTATATTATATAAGTAAGGGTAAATTTATAAATAAAGTAAGTTTACCTACTACTATTTATAACTTAAAACCTAGTATTATCTTAATATTAGAATAACTAGAAGCGGATACCCTAAGGCTAAATATTTAAAGTAAGAGGTTTATAGTAAGGTTATAAGTCTATTTATTAGTAAGTAATATTATTTTATAGTAAGGAGTATTTATATATATAAACTATAAATACTTACTTACCGCTACTCTAGTTCCTAAAGGTTAAGGAGAAATAATAAGTAATATATTATTAATAAGAGGTTAATATTATATAAGTTAATTTTAAGTAATATTTATATAACCGCGTTATACGCTAATTAAGTAAAGTAAAATAATAAGACTATTTATTATTAATATAACTTATTTTACTAAGGCTTTTATTACTAAGTTCTAAATAATAGTAAGTTTACTTAAGGATATTTTAAAGGTATAGAGGCTATCTTTTATTATTAAGTTTAAGTATTAGTATTAGATAAGCTCTTACTAGATAAGGGTAGGTGATTAGTAGAAATAGATAGATTATTAAGTTTTTATAAGTAATAATTAATTTATAATCCCTAATATAAGTAAATATAAGGTAGATACTAGTTATATTAATATAGTATTAGGAGTAAAGTATTAATAATATTAAACTAGCGCTTATTTAATCTATTATATTTAAAGGCCTTAAATAGGTTTACTTTTATAGTCTTCTATTAGTTAGTCTTTCCTTATATATATTATAAAATAGGTATAAGTATATAAGTAGAATAACTATATTTATCTAGCTACTATATATTAAGGCTATACTTCTAGAAATATCTAATTAAAATAGGTTTAATAAACCTTACCCTAATATAACTTAAGCCTAAGTTTAAGTTCTAATAGTAACTATTATATATATAACTAACTAACTTCTACTACTAGGATAATAGATATATAAATCTCTTTTAAAGTTTATTATTTATATTACTATTATTAGAGGCTTTTAAGTTTTCTAGGGGTTTATAGTAAGTATAATAGTAGTAGGTCTAGTAAGAGATAGATAATAATAACTACTTAGGTATATTATATAGTTAATTAATAAAAGAACGCGCTTTATAATAATAGAACTATTAAAGTATTTAACTTACTACTAGTTATAATATATTTCTAGAAATTAGGAAGTATAACCTAGCGCTTATATTCTACTACGCGCTTCTAAGAGATACCCGCTCTCTAACTAAAAATTATACTACGTCGATATATCTACTATATAGTAACTATAGTAGTACTAGATACTATACTTATATAAAGTACTAAACCTACTTAGGTAGATATAAGGCTATAGATTTATTAGTATATCTATCCTATTATAGCTCTATTTACGCGGTAGACTTAAGACTTAATAGTTATACTTATTATAAAGTAACTCTCTATTAATGCTAATAGATTTCTTATCTTCCTTAATATTATACTTAAGAATTCCTACTATTATATAATTATAAAGCGAGCCCTAAAGGTTAAACTACTTACTAGGAATATAAGAGAGGCTAATATAGAGCGTTAGGATACTAGTATATAGATAAGAGGTAATAAAAAAGAGCTAGTAATACTCTTAAATATTAAAGATAAAATGCTTAGCCCTTCTACTCTTTATTATATACTACTACTTAGATAGATTACTTTTATAAATATATACCCCCTACCTATATTAATACTACTATATATACTATCCTTAACTTAAAGTATATAGATTCGCCGTTATCTATTCTAGATTAAGGAGTAAAGGAGCTAGTTTAAGCTATCTAAGTATTATATTACCTAGATATAGAAGATTTAGATCTATTATTCCTAAAGATAGTTATAGTTAGTAATTAATATACGGGGAAGAGTTCTCTTATTAAGGGAATAAGCGAAATTAAAGTTCCGCGAAGTATAGGTGTATATACTTAGTACCTACTAGAGATTAATCTAATAGAGGATACTAATCTAAAAGGCTAATAGAGTTATAAAGTCTTCCTTTATAATAAGTATATCTATTAGAGTAGCTTAAAAGAGCGTATAATAAATACTTAGCCTTTAAGTCCTTAGGTAGACTTAAATAATAAGGATTATCCTTTTATATATATTACCTTAAAGGATAATATAGTAGATATCCTAGAGTATACTTAACTAGTAATACTTAATCTAAGTAGCTCTTATAAAAAGTATAAGCTAGGAAACCCTTTATTAGACTATATATACTAAGTTTAATTCTTACTAAATATTATCTATCTTAATATCTCTAGTCCTAGCCTCCTAAACTTATCCTTCTTTAATCTATTAGGTATTATTAATATATCTAAAGTCTTAAATAAAGCTTATCTTATAAATCTTATCTAGAACCTAGTTAAGGAGTATATTAAAGCTCTAAATTATATTAATCTTCTTATACTTATTATAACCTATAATATAGCTAATTCTAGCGCCTTTAATTTAATCTAAGAAATAAAGGCGGAACCTAGGACTATAGATTACTTAACTAAACTTAATTAAATAGTAAGAGATAATATACTTAATTAATAGGCTATAATAGGTAAGAGTTTATAAAATAGAGAATAATAACTTTCTCTATTAGGGGCTAATATAAAATCTTCTAGGCTTAAAGCGCTAAGATATACTTAAGTTATAAGTCTAAACTAATATTAACTTATATTAACTATAGTATATATTATCTTAAGGTTCTATAAGGAGGATTAGAGAGTAATTCTTAAATAATAAGTATCTTTAATTTTATAAATAGTAGAGGTTCCTCGCTATAGTACCTTATTATTAACGGTTAGTTTTTAGCGCCCCTTTAAACTTTTAAAGGTTTCTCTACTATAGATATTAAGTAATAGTAATATAATAGCGGTAGTAATATATATATAAGTAATAGGTAAGTAATAGGTAAGTAATAGTAATAGTAATAGTAATAGTAATAGTAATAGTAATAGTAATAGCGATAGTAATAATAATAGGGATAGGAATAGGTAAGTAATAGCGAATTCTACTACTAAAAAAGAGGTAGCTTATAAGAGGAATAAGTAGGGTCTATCTAATATTTAGTTATAAGGTCGGTCTAGCGAGTAGTAGGTATAGCCTCCCTATTTAACTCTATTCTACTAAAGCTACGCGTCTATTAGGCCTTTATAATAAAACTATTAAATATCGCCGGCTTAAACTACCTACCTATAGAAGTTAGTTTAGATTAAGAAGTTTAGAATAGTAAAATATACTATTAAGCTATCTACCCTTATAATTATTAACCACGTTACTATTTTAAGATATATACTTTAAATTCTATAATATATAACTTTCTATAAATATAGACTATTTATTAATTACTAAGACTACTTACTATCTACTTTTTAGGTTAATTACCTAGTCTACTATCTAAATATCTACTAGATAGTAAGCTTTATATCTCTATCCTCTACGCTCTAAGTAATAATAAGATATCTAGTAATTTTATAAATAAGCGCTAATCCTTAGCTTAACGCGCTAAGTCTATCCTTATTAATATTATTTTACTAGGGGGTTTTAGACTTTTTTATAATAGGGAAAAGAATAAGGGGGAGGGATAATAAAGAATAGGAAGATAAGAAAGGGATAGAATAAGCGGGAGGCGTAGAAGAATTAGGAGGAATAGAAATAATAGAAGGGATAGAAGGAATAGAAGGGATAAAAGATATTAATAAATAAGGGTTTATATAATAAAATAATAGGATTATATTATTATAAAGTATATATACTAATTTTAGTACTAAATAAATAGAAAGTAGCTTTATAAGAGAAGACGGCTAAGATTATACTATTAACTCCTATACCCTAGGCGTAAAATAATATTAATACTATTATAAGTACCTAATCTTTATAACTATTAGGTAGAATAAACTATAATACTATATAAAATATAAAATATATTTATAAATATTCTTTAGTTCTCCGTCTATATACTTATAAAATAGGATTTAAGCGACTAATAATAGTAATATAAATATCTACTACTATCTAGTATAAGTATCTAGGACTTAGCGCGAGCTTAGATATATAGTTAATATATCGACGATATATATAGATATTATAAGATAATAATTAAATTATAATAACTATTATACTAATATAATTAATAGTATTTATCCCTATATCTTATATACCTCTATCTTTAAGTTTTATAAAATAATATTATAATAAGAGGAAATTATCTTCCTAATAGTAACGCGATATATATAAAATAATAGTACTTTAAATTATATAAAAGGAATACTAGCTCTACTATTAAGTACTCGTCCTATTATAATTAATCTAGGTACGTGAGTTTAATTCCTATTTAGGTCCTAATTTCGCTATATAAGAGGATAATATTATATAATATACTTAGCTCCGGAGTAGTATGTATATATCCTACGTATATACTTATACTAATAATAATTATATTCCTTAATAAAAAAAAGCCTAATTTATATATAAATATATTAAATTAAATATATATAATATAGAGGCCTAGTTATATATTAATATAACGCTAGGATAGGAGTTTCTCTTACTTATTTTTAATATTTTAAAGTCTTAATATCTACTTATACGGGTAATTAGGAGTTTAGGAGTAAAAAGTTTAAAAGGGATATTAAATAGTAGATATTAATAGTAACCTATTATAAGAGTAATATTTAACTAATTTAAGAACTAAACCCCTTTATTATTATAAGAATACTATTATATCCTCCTTATAAAATCTTAAAAGTATAGATATTATAATTAGTAGGTATTAAGGTTAATCCTTTTAAAGAAGTTTAGTATTTCTTTTTAAGAATAGAATAATTTAAATTCCCTACTACTTAATAATATTAAATATTCCTCGCTTATAAATATAGATATAAGCGTAATACTATATAAATATTATAATAGATTTAAGAGGAGAGGGAGAGAAGATATTATATAGTATTATATTAGGTCTCTACCTATAACTCGCTAATATGTTTTATATTATTACTACCTTATAATAGCGTTATAAGCGGAGGTAATATTAATACTTCTATTAAGCGATTTTTCTTTCCTATTAGGTATTCTATAAGCCTTAACCTTATTATCTTCCTAAATTAATAGGTAGTTATAAAGGCGTAGCTATACCTACCTTTATAGCTTAATTTTATAAAGTAATATCTTTACTATCTAGCTTATAATAGCGACTATAAATTATAAAATACTAGTTAGTAGGATTTAGATAGTAAGGTTATAGGTATTTCTAAGCCTTAATAAGTAGTAGCTCTTCCTATTCCTTTATATTAATAACCGGCGTGCCCTTAGAGAAAGTCTCCCCTATATTAATAATAGGTATTTTACCCTTAAAAGAAGCTCGCTTAATAATTTTATTAGGGGCCGTCGCCTTTAGGGCTATATTCCTAGTAGGATTTCCGTAATAAGTAGGCGTCTTTCTACCTATCTTTAGAGTAGACTTCGGGGTAGGCCCTAGGGGGGACGAGAGGTTCTTCTACGTTAGTAGGGTATTATTAGGGAGGGAATTCGACGTTTAAGTACTAACTCTACGTATATATACTCCTAAATCAGCTCTAGGCGTACTAATCTATAGCCTTATAATTACCTATTTAAGCTAGGTATAAGATAGGAATATAGTCTCTTAGAGTAATATAGGTTTTATATCTACTTAGGGCGGTTTTTTACTAGGGGAGTAGGTAACTTTTATATAAGCGGTTCTAATCCCGTGCGGAAGCTAATCTATTAAGGCTTAATACTTAGATTATCCTACTTTATAAAGGCTAGCTTATCTAATTAAACTAAATATACCTAATATAGTTTATAATCTTATTATATACTAACGTTTAATAAATACTTTTAATATTTATTAAACCCTATTATACTTAACCTTTATCCCCTAAGCGGATAGTTATAAATAGCGAGCTTAAAATAGGATATTCGTCTAAATCTCCCTACTAATATAACGTACGTTAGAGCTAAATTATAATAAGTTTACTTAATAAACGGGGGTAATAGGACTACGTATATATAATTATTATAAGGAAGGGTTTAAGAATAATAGCGGATTTAATAGATATATCCTATACTATAAGGTTTTAGTTCGCGACTACTTATAAAAAATTCTATAAAGCTTACCCTTACCCCCTCCCTCCTCCTAATAATAGTAACTATTATAACTAGTTATAAAGAGTTAGGAGGACGTTAAAGATATAGATATTAATATTATAATAGAAACTAATAAAGACCTACTTACTTCTATTTTAAGAGATACTAACTTTAATACGGGGACTTTAATATAAAGCCCGCCTAATATTAATATTACTAGGAGTAGGGAGGAAGGGGAGTTAGTATACCCGTTACCTAACCTTACGCGTTCGGGCTAGTAGTTAATATCTTTATATATTTAAGTTAAGATATTTATAAAGGCTATTAGTCGTCGTATAAGTATAGGTTATAAGCTTATAAAAGTAGATAAAGATCTTATAAGGCTTAGCGAAGATTTAGACTATATTAATAAAGATAGAGGAGAGTATTACCTATTCTTAAGTATATATAACTATATATTTATATAATAGTTATATAAAAAGAAAGTAATTAAAGGTAGTCTTAATAGGTTTTTTTATAATACTTAACTTAAATATATATATAACCTCTTAAGTTATAAGAATACTAATATTATAATAGAGTTATAGGATAAGATTATACTAGGTATTAACGGGGATAAATAGAATAAATAAACCTTTAAGGTTATATCTAATATTAATAGTATAGAATTAAGAGAATATAATATTATCTATTAAGATATTATTAAGACCCTTAGATTCTTATTAAGCTATCGCCCGTTTAAGGAGGATATAGTATTTAAATCTATACGCTAGTTTAACGGCGATAAAAGGCGTATATATACTAAGATATATACCGGCGACTAGTAGTAGGAGATATAAGAGAAGCTTCCTATTAGAGCTATTATAATACCGCTATTAATTTCCTCGGATAAAATAGTACCTACGTAGTATAAGGGCGATCTAGCCGTATAGCTAGTCTACCTTACTATAGGAAATCTAAAGGTATAAGTACGCTGAGCTTAAAAGCGACTAGGTTTAATACTCTTAGTATTACTACCTATTATACCTAATAACGGCGACTATATTAAATTTAATATATAATATAAGTCTATATTAATTATCTTTAAATATAAGTATATAAGTAGTATATCTAGTATAAGCCTATAATATTAATACCTTCTTAGTAATTTAAGACGCCGCGGTTATAAGTCTTAAGATTTTATATATAGATTAAATAATATAATACTACTATCTAGTTATTATAAGCTTTATAATAGATTATAAAGAATAAGTATTAATTACTAGTATTAAGAAGGGCTAATAGTATATAATCTATATAGTACTATTAAATTAATAATAGAACCTTAGCGCTAATTAGCCCCCCTAAACCTACTCCTCTACCCGTTCCTAAATCTAGCGCTAGAAGGCTAAGGATATACTAGAAAATAATAATATATAGGTATATCTAATATAAAACTTCGCCTAGTTATATATAATAGTAGATATATATATAGGAATACTTATCGACGTATTATACTAACTCCTAAAGGGCGCGGTTAGTTATTTACTTAAATAGGTTAGTCTTACTATTAAGGGTAGCGTACCCGGTACTAGGAAAATAAAGGGGTTTAAAGGGATATTAAAGGAGGTACTAGGGAAGGTATAATTAGATAAAAGATTCTATAATATTCCTCCCTTCCGCGACCTAAAGATTTTTAAGTATTATAGCGCCGTTATATAGTAGACGGGTAAGGACCGACGAGCTATTATATAATAACTTATACTAGTAATTACTCCGCTATTTATAAATTTATATAGTTTAGAAATTAAATATACCTAGGTACTAGTAGACTTTATCCTAATTACTTAATACTAGTTATATAATAATAAATACTAGGATATCTTAAAGACGCGCTATACTAATTTAATAAATTTAAGACCTATTTTAGCTAGTATAAGCTAGTTAATAAGGCGAACCTAGGTAGCTATTTTAATATATTAAAGCTCCACGTAATAATATATTACGCGGAGTAGATTCGGCGATTTAGTATTATAAATAACTATAATAGTAAGTATAAAGAGGCGGTATATTACTATCTAGTTAAGGCTTTCTTTAATTTAATTAATAAGCGAGAAAACTTTTAAGAATAACTTATATACTATATTACCCGCTACTTATAAATACTAGTTATAGAGGACGACCTATTTTAGTTTATAATAAGGCTATCTACCTTAAAAAGGGTAGACCTTATAACTAAGGTACTAATACTTAGTCGCGAAGTTAAATTATCGCGTTTTTAGTATAAACTTAATAAGTAGTAAATATAGATAGTTTTAGCTATTAGACTAGATAATAGGGTCTAGTATATACCGTTTATAGTATAATAGTATTTATAAGTAGAGGGCCTTATTAAGATACTAGCCGTCTTTATATACTAATACTAAGAAGAGATAGATAGGAGGATTATAATTAATAGAAATATAGATAGAAGAGAATATAATTCTAAGTAAATAGACGTATACTTTATCTACTTATATCTATTAATAAGATACTAGAAACTAGATAGGAAAGATTTAGAAGATATAGAGAATCTCGTTATTAATAATATAATATATACGGTAAACTAGTAGAATTAGGGAAAGTAGAGACGCGACTACGTCCTAATATAGGAATTAAGGCCTTAGGCTTATATACTATTACTTTATAACTAAAGGCCTATTAAGCTTTAGCTTCTTATAATAGTATTAGATATAAGGCGTCTAACCGCTAAGAGTTAACTATTAAAGTATAACGGAGCCCTTATAAATTTCCTAAGAATTTATAAAGGGGGGGCTCCGTATAAGATTTATAGAATAGTAGAAGTAGAATTATAGCTAATTAGTACGGCTATTAATTTAAGGATACTTAGAGCGTATTAACTTATCCCCTTAATAGGAATTATAAGGAGTATATATATTATATTAGCGTATACGGGAAAGGGTATAAGAAATAATAATATAGCTTATATTAATAATTATACTAACTAGGACTTATATAATATAATATACGACGAGAAATCTCTCTAATAGACTAGATAAGTAATAAAATAGAAGGCTATTCTCTTTAAGCTAATAAAAGACGCCGAATTATTTATTAGATAGATAAAACTATAATCTAAGTATTTTTCTTTTCTTAATTACTAGATATAAGAAGGCTTAATATATAATACTATAACTATAATATAATAATATCCTACCTTTTATTCTTCTTTATTCAGGATACGGAATATAGTATTCTATATTATAATACTAGAGTAGCCCTAGCTATAAAGTAATATAGTAAATACTTTAAATATTATAATAGGGAAGTAGTATAATAATACTTAAATAATAATATATTTAGTATTTATATTTATAGTCTACTTAGAAGGAGGGATAAAATACGAGTAATAGACTTTCTATAATATATATATTACCGCGTATACTACGTAGGTTTACTAATAAATAATACTATAATATTAATATATATACGACGATTTATTAAGCTTATAAAAGTTAGCTACCTAGACTAGACTTAGTAGGAATAAACTCTAGGGATTTTAATAATATAGGATAGTCCGCTAAGATTATAAAGGATATACTAGAAATTAATAAAACCGCTTATATACTTCTTCTTACCTAATTATAAAAGTAATTAGAATCTATAAGACTACTAGGTTAAAGATTAAATATAAAGAAGGTAAGAGACTACTTATAATCTAGCTTCGCTAATATATATAAAGAGTTTACCTATATATTTAGTAGTATCCTTAAATAGTAGAAGGATTAATATCTCCTCTTCCTTACCTAATAAAATAATTATAATTAGAGGAGACGGACGAGGGCTAAACGATATTATAAGGATAGTAGAGAAGATTATAGAATATTAAGCGCTAAATTATCTAGGGATTTAGATAAGAGACTATAATTTATATACTTAGTTAGGGAACCTAATTAGTATACGGGTTCTATTCGCTATATTATATTATATATTAGTAATAATATAGATAAAAGTATAATATATACGACTTAGGATATTTAGAAGAGTAATATATATATAGAACTACTAGATATAAACGACCTTGACTTTAGAAAGTTTAAGGCTCTAATTAGGTCTAACCTAGGTTATAATAAGATAAAGGACGCTATTATTTACACCTACCCTAGGTTATTAAGTATTATTATCGCTAATAAACGGGAATAGAAGGTAGCGCTAGTAGAAATATATACTTAAGGTACTAAGCGCTTTACTTTTAATATACGGGGTTTAGTAGCTACTAGATAATATATAGTATATATTAGAATAAGTCCTATACGTAGTATTAATAAGCGGTTTTAATTAAATAGAGTCTAGATAGTATTTATAATAAGGCGCCTTACGCTTAAATATAATAAAGATATTATATTTAAGAGTAATAGTAGGTATTACTAGTAATAGTATTCCCTATAAATAAGTAGTACGGGTTACTAGTATTAATATACTTAATATAAACTAAAGTAATATTAGTTAGTTTATTAAATCCTATCTAGTTTAATTAACTTAGCTTAGCCCCCTAACGCTACGCTAAATAGGTTAATTTCCTAATAATTTAGGGGTTTTCCCCTTCCCCTAACTATAGTATTTTTAAATTTATTAATAATATAATCTACTACTTCTTCCTTCTATCTACTTATAAGAATATAATACCTATTCTTTATATAATACTAATATAATATATAAGAGGGTAAGACTACTATCCTAAGACGCGTAGTACTTAGTTACTAATATAACCTAACTCTAGAATTTTAGGATAGATAAAGGACGCGATTATAGTAGGTAGAATAATAGGTAGTCTACTAAGTTATTAGTTTCTAATAATAATAATAATCGTAGGTAGTTAAGTAATAAGGAGAATAAGTAACCTTAAGTTAGAGAGAAGTAAAAACGCGCTACGTCCTCTATTAATAATAGATATATATAGATAGGGGTACCTATCTTATATTATATTATAATCGTCCGCTAATATAATCTAAGGAGAAATTAACTATTAATAAGTCCTATTATAAGAAGTCTAGTAGGGGGAGCGAGTAGTATAATTCCTAATATCCTATTAAACCCTAATACTAATAAGTATTATTATAGTAGTAATAGAATAGGACTATATCTCTAGTAAGATAAGAAATATTATAGTAAGGTAGTCTCCCGCGAGATATATACTATTATTATCCCTAATTATATAAAGTATCTAAAGGTAATAATTCTTTCTAGTATAACTAAGAGCCTAGGGAAGGGAAGAGAGATATAGCTAGAAGATAATCCTATATAACTAAGTAGTTAAATAAAAGTCACGTAGGATAAGGTAATTAAAAGGTTAGGGCTTAAGATTAGAAGTAAGTTAAATAAGGTAGATAGTATACCTATTAAAGTTAAAGCCTAAAAGGTTAATATAATATTTATAATTACCTCCTATCCTAATTAAACTAAGTACTAGTTTATTAACTTATTTAGAGAATAATATTTATACTCTTTAAACCTTATACGAGTTATAGTAATACTAGTATATAAATAGGATAGCTTATAAAAGGAGGTAACCGCGTAAGCTAAGGTATTATTAAACCTCCTAACTTTTATATATTATAATATAAGTTACTACTCTATCTAATATTAGTTCTAATTAAATATTAGGTTTATAATAGAAAGGGTAAATAGGCGAATCCTATCCTAATAAAAGTACTTATAAATATAGTATATAAACTAATAAAGACTAGTTTTACTAATAAGGAAAGTATAAGGAAGTTTTTTAACCTCCTACTTAATATCCTATTAATTTTTATTATAATAATAGTAGGATATTATATATCTAAATACGCGCGTAGCGATTACTATATTAAGAAATTTAAGGGTAAAAAGGCCTAGGGTATATAGCCGGCTATCTTACCGTTATATATAGATACGTAATAGAGAGCTAATTATATACTATTATAAGGCGCTAGTAAATAACGTAGCGTACGTAGGATAACCTAGATAATAACCTTTATAAGAGCCGTATCTATAAGCTTTACCTAAAAGGGGTAGGAGATATACTTTATAATATTAGGGTTATAAATAGAAATAATAATAAGGCGAATAGAAGGGATATTAATAGTAGTTAACTAGATAACCTACCGCCCTTAAATAATTTAAATAATAATAAATATAATAGTCCTTTAAGTATTTAAGGTAGGTATTCCTAACCGACTAATATAAAGAGGGACGTAATAGCTAACTTAAAACCGTATAAGATAATAATCCTAGTATTAATTAAATATTACTAAATAGCTCTTTAGAGTACGAGTATTAAACCTTAATACTACTATCCTTATATATTAGTAAGGCTTAAGAGGAAACGGCTAATAGTATAATTCTACTTACTCTATCCGTCTATATATAACTAACCTCTTAAATTAGATAGGATAATAACCTCCCTCCTCTCCTTTACTCTACCTTAGAACGCGGATATATATCGCTAAGTAAACTAAAGATAGATAGTAGGTAGTAACTTATAAGACGCTATATATTATATATAATAGAAGGAGAAGATCTACCTATAAATTAAGGCGCCTATAAGTCCTAGTTAATAGAGGATTTCTAGGGTACGTTTAAGCTAATATAACTAGATTAGATATAATATAAGACGGTAAGGGGTAGTAATATAATTATTATAAATAGTAATAAGGGTAAATATATAGGGTTTAAGAAGTAGGTTAGAAGAAAGTCACGCGTAGAAATTTAACTAGAAAGTAGTAAGATTTAAGAAGAGAATCTATAATATAAGGAGGTTAAGTAGGTAGGAATAGTTCTATTAAAAGGTAGTTTATAAATACTAAGTAAATAGTATAATAGATATATATTAAGTACTATAAGCGTAATTTTATATAGTAATTCCTAATAATAATACTACTTATAATAATAGTATAAACGGCGCTATTAAAGGAATATATAAGATAGGTAGATATAGTAATAATACCGCCTAATATAATTATAATAATAACGGCGCTAATTCTAAGAAAGGCATATTTATTAAATACTAAGTAGGTAGTATAAATATTAGCTATAATATTTAATAAACCTTTTCTATAAATATTATCTAAATTATAATATCTAGTTTATACACCTTAATAAATAATTAGAAAATCAAGCGCGCTTTTAATATTATAGAGGTATAAATAGTAGCTTATAATAATTAGAAGTATTATAATAAGCTCTAGGGCTAATATATAAGCGTATTAGTTATATACGTATAATACGTATATTTTTATATTTTACAGGTTTTCTAGTTTACCGATACTTCTATTATAGAAATACTATACTTTCTAGGAAATTTTTCCGGTAAATTATAAAAAGACTATACTTTTCTAGAATATTTTTAAAAATACCACCCCTATATTTTAAAAATACTACACCTAGGAAATTAAGGTACGTAGAAATACCCTGTAGTAGCCCCTATAGTAGCCCCTATAAGTTAGTTCTAGTACCTCTATCCCTAGGGTATTAGTAGGCCTAGAGACCTCTTATATAAACCTCCTAACCGTTACTATTATTATAAGGAATAATATTTTTAGTAGTAAAAAATAGCTTTGTAAGGGACTTATTCCTAGAGCTTAGGGTACTTAGCGCTCTTTTCTCAGGCTAGGTAATTACGTCGGAAGCTCTACTAAGGTAGCCGGACTACGGTGGCTGCTACGGGGTCTTCAACCCGGAGTCTTAGGCCTGAAAGGCGGTCCTAGGACTGATTTCCAGGGTTCGTAATTTCCCAGGTGTGGTATTTTTGAAATATAGGGGTGGCATTTTTGAAAATATTCCTGAAAAGTGTGGTATTTTTGTAATTTGACGTTTTCACAAATACCACACCTATATTTCAGAAATGCCACACCCGGATTTGCACAGGGCCGGCCTCGGGTACTTACTGCCCTAGTGGCCTACTAGGCTTAGGGCACGCTCCGGGCGTGTTAGCCCCCAGGATATCAGATACCCAGGGATCAAGGCCCCGCGCGACAGTCCCCGCAACAGTCCCCCTGCTCCCCCGCTGCTCCCTCTGAAGCGGCCCTGCTCCCTTTCCCGAACGAAAACGGCAATCCCCCATCCTAAATTCGAAGTGTATATGATATATATCAGGATTGAGTCGCGCTCGAAGCCCCAACACATCTCTATTTCGTGGAAGTGATCATGCGTTCCGACCTCATCTGCATACGTTTACGCGCGAAGACGATCCGCAAGGGTAGCAGCTTCGCATATTCTCATGTTCTCTCGCGACAGCCGAGCTCTAATTCTGTCTGAAACCCTGCCATGCAGTGTATGGTTGTTTCGTTCTTTGCAAAGATTTGGATGTGCTCGATGCCTCCCTGTTCGCTGACGAGAACTTTCGAGTTCAGCAGTGGACGATCACGTATCTTTTCATGACTGTCCACAGCTTATAGGCATTTCATCATAAAGACCAAATTGGAGGTGATCATTCTCTTCGAGCCATGCATTCGTTCTCTGGCCATTTCAAGCTGCTGGCGCTCCCATTCCTTGCGTTTCTTGTTCTCAATTATGTCAGGACAGCGCAAGGCTATCCAACGTTAGGCAGCGCAGCTACACCTGTGCGACCTGTACTTGCTACACTGTAAGTCTTTCCTTCCTGCTGTTTGGTCTGCACTTGGAAAACCCTTTTATCAGAACACTGCGCCAACTCAGCCGGTGTTCCAACAGTGGCAGCAATGCTAACATATCTATCCTCCCAACCCTATCCAATCAATTCGACGACTTATCGATCAATTTCGTCGGTGATCTCCTGCCAGACAGGTTCTCGACTGAGCAGATCGCCCTTGCCTTCATCGCGGCCCTAGGCGACGAGGCTCTCCAAGATTTCAACGGGCCCTTGGCTTCATTGGATTTTACTGATCCATTTCGACCTGAAAATCCCGTGCGTATCGCCCTATCGCCAGCTGTTGGCGCCATCCCCGCGAGGCTAATCCGCAGCAACTTGATGTGGGCTCTGAGGACTTTACCCATTGTGCTCTTCGAGTCCCCTTCCATCTGGGGGTTGAACTTCAATGTAAAGTACCGCGGCCAGAACCTTTATCTCGGAAGACTGGATAATCGAAACAGACCCATTCTCACGCTCGATGCAAATAAGCAGACCGCCAACGTATCGTCGAAAGTCGGACGGGAGGAACGTGCGTTGAGTGAGCGAACATCAAAGAATGGCACCGTCTCCATGAACATACCCGGCCAAGGTAATGATCTTATCGATGTCAACTTTCATTTCATCGACAGCGACAGATTCGTCAAGACGGCGATCTTCACCGTCATTCTCGATCTCATCTTCGGCCTCGCCCCGAGGCAATTTTCCGAAAGGGTCTCCTCAACGTACATATCGGAACCCAATCTACCGGTATGGATATTCATCGCGTACAACAATGCTCCCACCGTGACTCAGCGCCTACATATGTTTCAGGTCGTTGCGCTTCTCCAGGCAGTCACGCAGATTTATGTGAGGGAGCAGATTTGGCAGGAGATGGTTTTCCACCTTATGATTGGAGGGAATATTGTCGCTGGGGGTTGTGTGACGCTGCCGGAAGAATCGAGGAAATGGTGTGCTGGGATGGAACCTCGTGGGGTGGGCAATTGAGGAGATGGTCATGGGGTGGTGTGAAGGTATTCTTGCTGAATCGTTACTAGACAAATCCGTACTCTGCCCAGGACTCTTGACCATTTCTGTGAGGGAAGCTTCGACCCTGATGTACTCCCCACGATAAGACCCACATGTGTTTTTCTACTACTTTTAGCGTATGCAAGACTATGCAAAAGCTTGGCGCCGGAAAGAAGCGTCTTGAGGTGCCAAGGCTTTCCAAAAGTCTTGAATACGCTAAACTGCAGCCTGACACCCTCATCCCCTTCCCTACCATTCACCCTCCCAACGAACAACAACAACGATATCCACAACAACAACAGCGCTCAATACCCCCACCCATATACACCAACCCAACCCAACCTACCTCCCCTCTCCCCCTCCACACCCTAACATGGCCGACGCAAAATCCGAAACAAAAGAAGAACTCCACATCCAGCCCGGCGAGACAGAACCCTCCGCAGACGCCCCGCCGGCAGAAAAGAAAGGTGGCATCGGTATCCCCCCTCCCCCCTTTGCAAATATTCAAAACATCCATAAGTATTCGAAATATATATGCTCATACGTTTATCGCGACACCAGGTTCCATCCTCAGCGCCCCGGGCGCCTACGGCGACGCCGCCGGCCAGAAAATCCAGGGCACGTTGGGTAAAGTTGGAGGACCTGTTGTATGCACTTTCTTCCCTCTCTCTCCCTCTCCTCCTCTTTCCCTCTCCTCCTTCCCTCCCTTCCTCTCCCTCTCCCCTCTCCCCTCTCCCCACCCCATCCCTTCCCCCAATTCCCAACCCACTAACACCACCCCTCCCCACCCCCAGGGCACCGGCCTCTCCACCGTCGCCGCCCCCATCGGCGGCCTCGTCGAACCCCTCGTCGGCGGCCTCTTCAAGGCGCCGGAGAACTTCGCCCACGCGACCGACGCGATCGATGATGTCGATCAGCATAATGAGGAGATGGAGAGGCCGATTGGGGGGGAGGAGCAGACGGGGAAGAATCCGTTGGGGTTGCATGAGGGGGGGAAGGGGGCGTAGGGGGCGTGTGGTTGGGGGGAGGGATGGGGAAGAGGTGGTGGGGAGGGACAAGGGTGAGGGATGAGGGGGCAGGAGGGGGGGAGGGAGGGGAGGGGGGAAAGTAGATTGATGGGGCGGGATGAGGGAAGAGGGAACAGTAGATAGATGGGGCGGGCAATGGACATATTGATATGATGAATTTGAGATTGGATACCAAGCAAGGATCAGGGGAAGATGTTGATATTGTGATATCTGATGCTAGCATGCAATACTGTTGATTTCGGCCTCTGAAGTCTACTCTCACGTTATACTTCGGCTTAAGAATCTGCGAGTAAGCCCATCGCAGAGAACGGTAGACGTCTCTTGTTGGTCATAGCGATGTTACGATGTTGAGAACTCGTTGGGCTTGCGGACGTGGTTAAGTTGGGGGATAGTATGGGGTGGGTGGAGACTTTGGATGCGGATCTTGGATGAGATTGTGCGAATGGATGGCTGAGAAGTTGTGTGAGTGGCTGAAAAATTTGGTTGTGCATTGTTCTTGTGGGTGAATTGCTGAATTACAAGAACTTGTGTCAATGGATAGAGAGGTAGGGTAGATAGTGGGGCTTTCTGAATAGATGCAGTGGGCATTTGGGAACAGATGGCTAATTTTGGTGTTTTTGAGAGATGGATTGCTGAAGGCTGGATAGGTAGTTGGACTCGCTGGACTACGCTGGTAGTGTCTCACCACAAACACTTTGCGGTTTATTTTAGCGTGTGCAAAGACCACTGCTAGGTTGTGTGTGGCCCCATGAATTCGAGATTCGTATATTAGAAAACCTTCCCATTCACATTTATTACTTTAACCCAACGAAGGGTCGATCATAGCTTATCGGCTTCCATCCTTCCTATACGAACGTTTTGACAGAAGGTTTGCTTCCGCGGTGCTGGTCGGTCTAAAGATAGGTCAGTCTCAGTACTTTGATAGGACGTGACCTTGCACCTCACCAGTTCCGATGAAATGTTCTGCGTCACACGAATGCTAGATCCTTGCAGGGGAATATTCAGATTCTGAGACTCTTCGTCATCCTGGCAGATGAACGTTCGGACACCCGTAAACGTCGGTGACGGTACCTCCGGTAGCGTATTGCGCGAATGGAATCGCTTTCTCAAGAGAGATGTTGAGGTCCAGGTGTGTTTTGCTGCCGGTGATGCTTGCTTCGAGGCGCGTTGTGCGACGAACAGCGCCCGGAACGCGCTGATGGAGACCACGATGACGGCGACCGCGGCCTCGGCCTGCAACCAGAATACGGCCCATGCGGCATCGACCTGGCCGTTGCTGATGTTGCCGCCTGCGACCTTGATGATGGAGGTCAGGGCCGTGAATATGCTGAGACACAAGACGCCCCAAAGTGCCAACTTATGGCGTAGGGTGATCTTGAGGTTCCAGAGCAACATGATTGGGATGGAGATGACTGCGAAGTTCAGTCGTTGATCCAGACCAGTCTCACAGGGAATGAGACTTACGGAAAGCATCTGTGATGATATCTAAAATTGCATTTGCTTTCAGAACTGCGTTTTGCCTGCTGAGAGCCACAGGTGTGACGCATTGGACTTGCGAGGGATCACATGAGCGTGAAGGACGTTGGGTCTCTCAGTCGAAGGGGGTGACTGACCAAGTATCCTCTCATCAAAATACGGACACGATATGAGGTTGGAAAATAGTACGATGGCGGTGGTCGGGATCAGGGTGACCAGTATACACCACCACCATATTAACAGTCTCTTTTGCTGTCGTATGAGGCTTCGAAAGAAGAACAAGAACGAAAACTTCACACTCATCACAGTCAAGCCTAGTAGCGTTGAGGCAGAGTCTTGCAGTCTCTCATCCTGAATTAGTTGGGCGACAAGGTCTGCGGGTACAACGTTGGGCGGTCAGCTTTGTCATTAAGATCTCAATTGACAGAGTCCGAAAACCTCATGTGATTGAGAACTGATCAGTCGCAATGAATCGGAAGAATAACCTAGCAGGATTTCGGGGATATTGGCATAACACGTACCTGCGGGAGGGGCTCGAATCCCAGCCTCGATGTCCTCCACTAGATAGACATATGGTAGATCGAGGTATAGTAGAATAGTACCCGCGATGAGAGTGAGAACGGCAAGAAAGAAGAAGCCATCGTCTATCGTAACGCGGTTGAATTGAAGGTAGCGGACCGTTACACGACCACCAGCTACAACAACTGCAATGCCTAACAGAAGGCCCATCAAAGCCTACTAGTGTATTAGCCTCGGTGATTGTAAGGTAAAATGCCTCTGACCTGAGAGACTTTTTCGCTAATCTTTGGAGCCTTGAGGCTTGGTGGCGATGTACCAGACATACTCGTATCTGAGAGGTCGAACGGCTCTCAATGACTTAGTATTCGTCGGTTTTGCAAGTGCTCGATTGAAAACGGCGATGGGAAAGGCTTGGAAGTGTTTGGATATGGCGACGAGACCATCGAGAGAACGATTGGTATAACAGTAGAAGACCTGTGTCTGACGTAGCCAGAAAGAGGGCTGATGGCACAGTAGACTCATAGTTACATAACATTGATCCTGCTAAGGCGGATGCAGGAAATTATAGCGATGGGGAATCCCTGCATTCGCTCTTCACAAGCGAACCATACAGTGACAAGGAACAAAGTAGATGGTGTGGCTTCAGATGAATTAATAGGCTCCGCTAGGCAGATGTGGATCTAGGACTGCAAATGAGCGGCACGGATACTTAGTGTAGTTGACGCGCGGGTATGGCACAGCAAAGCATATATGTAAAGAGGGAAAGAACTCGACTTTCCTTTTTTTGTGGAATCATCTTTGTCACCGTATGTTTGTTCTTCTTTGTATCGATGGTATGGTACCAATTTCGTAGTGAAGACCATCCCGAAAGATGAATCTTTACACTGGTGTAGGGAGAAGACATCCGATAGCCTTATTGCTAGACTATCCTGCGGCGACATATGGTACTTTCCCTACCTTATGTGTTATGAGGCAAGGCGATTTATGCAGGAAACGGAGGGTGGAGACTTGGGCCGCTTAGGGGCGTGCCGTGTCCCAATGAACGGCTCCTAATCGCGGCAATGCCACACGAGTCACCTATAGAGGGCAAGTGCGGAATCTAACAGGAGCAATAATCGGCGGTCGTTGATTGTTTAAGGCTTGGAGCAAGTGGTAGTGGCCGGCGGAGCACACTCCTTTTCTGTTGGTGCAGCTGCATACAGTTGACGTCATCTGCAGCAGGATTGCGCTCAGCCTTGCAGCCTCACCGCCTCCCGTCGTTCGCAGTCTCACTCTTTTCATTCCATCCGATTTGTCCGACGGTATTTTGTTTTGATCGGTAGATAAACAATGACAGGTCTGGCGGAGTTTCGCTGAAGCTATTGTTTGGTGTTTATATAATCAAAGCAACCTCGTACCCGACCTTTGACGACCCTAGTAAATCGCCATGCACTGGTTTTTCGCACTTACGACCATCATCTTCGCCCTTCTGGCTTGGACTATCGTTTCTATCATCTCGAACTATGTTGCGGCGCGCAAGATTGGGTTGCCGGTCATCATCAGTCCTGTGTCGCCCCTGAATCCGTTATGGATATTAACGTACAGGGCGTTTCCCTACGTGCTTAAACTGCGTCGATTACCCTTCGGTCTCGGTCAGTGGGCTAGATGCACGTTTTTAGGCTGGAACTTCAACGAGAAATATGCTCTCCACGATGAGCTTGGGCCTGTATTCGTCATTGTTACACCTGGTGGGAATGAGGTGACCGTAGCAGATCCTCAGGCTGCAGACAGCGTTCTGGCACATCGGAAGGAGTTCATCAAGCCAGCTGCCATGTATGGTATGGAACAGTAGAGACATAGTCACTGCCTTCTGCGCTAACACGGATCTAGAACAGCTCAATGTCTTCGGCCGCAATCTCAACACTGTAAGTCAGCCTTGGTATTGCCAATGAACATCCTCCTCATCGATTGGTGTCCTAGGTTGAGGGAAAAGACTGGGAGCGTCAAAGACGGCTGACAGCTCCCAATTTCAACGAACGAACGAGCTCATTTGTCTGGAACGAAGCTCTCCGACAGGCATGCGATATGTCCCGCTCGTGGGCAGATGAGGGCGCCAAGGGCACCAGGGAGACCGTCCCAGATACTGCGACTCTGGCTTTGCATGTACTGACATCAGCTGGGTTCGGTCTCTCGTATCCGTTTCACGGGGGTGTCCGAGATTTGCCACAAGGTTATAGCATGACGTATCGTGATGCTCTATCCATGTGTCTGCGCAACATCATCACTTTCGCTATAGTCCCAAAGAGGGTACTATCAATGTCGTACGTCCCTAACCGGCTTCGAACTCTCGGTCGGGCAGCGAAGGAGTTCCAGAGGTACATGGAGGAACTGCTGGCACATGAGCGTAGCGTGGCGGCAAAAGGACAAGGCAGGCCCGGTAACTTGATAGGCTCACTCATAAGAGCATCCGAGGAGGCCCAAAGATCAAAAGATTCAGGAGACTCGACAGTAGTGGGTCTTACGGATGAGGAGATTTTCGGCAATATCTTTGCCTTCAATTTGGCCGGTCATGAAACGACCGCCAATACTCTGGCTACATCCCTCGTCCTCTTGGCTGCGAATCCTGACTGTCAAGACTGGCTCATGGAAGAGATCCATCACGTCTTGAATGGTCCTCCGATTCCTGGACAATGGAAGTACGAAGAAGCCTTTCCACGATTGCAGCGATGTCTTGCTGTGATGGTATGTATAAGCCCCAACCTCCTGGTGCAGGGTTTGCATAACAATACTGACACAGGTAGTACGAAACATTACGCCTCTATGGCTCAATTGTGTTCATCCCGAAGTCCACAGCTTTTCACCAACAAAGCCTTACTGTGGGGGATCGTACGCATGTCCTGCCTCCAAATACGGCGGTCAACATCAACGTACAAGCCCTACATACAGATCCACAAGTATGGGGTACAGATGCCCTAGAGTGGCGCCCAAGCCGCTGGCTCAAATCCGCTGGCAAGACTACAGAGCCATCGTCGAGTGTAGGAGGCGAAACCTTTATTGAGCCTGAGGTTGGGACTTACGTTCCTTGGGCAGATGGTCCACGGGCCTGCGTTGGCCGCAAATTCTCACAGGTGGAGTTTGTAGCTGTTCTGGCAGTGTTGTTCCATTCATACAGAGTAAGAGCGGTTCTTGAAGATGGAGAAAGTGAAGCCAAAGGAAAAGAAGTGCTGTTCCGTATGGCAGACGAATCGGCTATCTCATTCATTACATTGCAGATGCAGGAACCTCGAGCCCGAGCGCTGAGATGGGACGTACAGCCCAATGTCGAATCGTAATGAAGCCACCATCGCTATTGTTCCAGTATAACCGGTATTAATTGACCAGACTCTTGTTCCAACTTGAATCGGGATTTTCGTGCTCCAATGCTTGACACTGCCTCTTCCAAGCTCGCCTTCCGAGACCCCTGTCATATGTATCATCCAGCAACTCTTGAGCCAATCGACACACAACCGAGCCCAGAGCACCGTCGATGCTTTTCCCACAAAATGAATGCAGAAAGTAGATTGCGTTCGAAGTGTAGCAGCGAAGCTGTCGATAGTCTCCCAAAGAATGCAGTACTGGTCCCAATGCTCAATTTCGAGAACATATGTTGTGGGAGAAAGCGTTATTTCCCCATATGCCTAATCCATGCGAACAATGCATTTTCAGCTGTCCGTGGTCTGGCAATGAAGCAAACCCTCTCGGAACACCACCGCCTCAGCTGCACCGCTCCACAGGTCCGAACAGTACCGCTTCCACTGGATACCGAGCAAGGGGAGATTCCAAGCGCCACCATCTTGGAATCGACGTCGATACATTAACGTCCATGCTCACTTCTTTTTCCTTGCCTCCAAGTGTTCTGATATCTTCTCTCTCCCATAACTGCCATGTTTTGTGTAACAGCCCCAAGTATATGCTATCCCCAGGACGCCCAACGATCTGGCGGTAATGTAGGCGAGGTTAAAACCGCTCGTATACCACACGGGTATTCCATAATTGCTATATGGAGAACCATGTATATTCTAATGAGGGCGATGCCCTTTTGTGGTTGCGTAGAGGGAATGGGGGCAGAGGCAGGGAAGGGCGCGGAGGGGGGCTGCTGGTGCCAGAAATGGGCTCATGAAGAGAGCTGGGGTGCGCACTCATGTTCGGGTCTGCTTGGATTACAGTCAAGGTGTTCACCATGCTGGTGGGAGTCAGTCAGTATGAGGGTATGGAGACGATATTCGTATGTAACGCCCTATTCTAGGTCTAACCCCATTCTAGCTAGACCAGAAGTCTTGCACACACGATCTCCCCATATCACCTGCCGGAAACAACGTCTATCTCAATATCTCGTCTTGTGTTGTAACCTTGTCGTTCTCAAAAAGACGAAATCAACTCTGCCTGCACTGAGCGATTTCGGTCGTGGCTAAGTTACCATCTGCTTGACCTACGGTCCACTGACATAGGAACAACCACAGCCAAGGCTTCGAGCTTACTGCCCAAGGCGGCTGACATTCACGAGATTTCTAGCGACTTCGGTATCTTCTCAAAGAGCCTGGTAATCTTAGAAAGGACCTGTTGGATTATTATTATGCGGCATGCCTATTCCATAGAGAGACTATGAGGGCAAGTATAACATCCTCTAACGCAACCTCATGGGCAGCATGATGGGGGAATACTAGGGCTCATCATCCTGATGCCAGAGCCTTGCGGTATCACCTTAAGAGACAAATGTTTTCCTGGCGTCTATGTTCACTTCTGAAACCGACTGCTACACTGCAACATCCAATTCATGGGTCGTTCCTCTAAACATTGGAATCAACAATTCCAAACCGCCATCAAGGCAATGGGTTCGGCCCAGTAATCCTGGAAAGCTTGCCTCTTGAGATCGGATACCTGGATTTTTACGAGACATATGTTAGACCCTTGGAGATCCAGAGACCTTTACGCAAAAGATTTTTCACGACGACATCAAGCTCGTGGATGCACATGCTACGTTAGCGCTCCTATCCAAAAGCCAGCCTCATTGCCACTATGAGCAAAGCCACCACTGAGTATACAACATTTCACATGCTAATCATGGCTAATGATGATATCATGGTTTGTTGAGCCTCGTGAATAGAACACAAAACGTATTTTCTACGACCACTATGAGAATTGAACCATGGATTTTGTCATAAAAGTTGCTTGTATTTCATCTGAATGTTGTATCGTCTGTACTGTGTTGTTTCCAATATAGAGAAGTCTGTAATGTCGTTGAGATCAAAAGCAAGCACATGCCTCATAGAAAATAGAGGCCGGACTCTCCTCTAATGCTCCGTGATCTTTGGGGTTTATTCGATATGGATATCGAAGATGTGCGTGAGCCATCGCTGGGCACTGACTCGATAGCGCATGAGACTCCGCGGCTGTGACAGCGGCACGCTCAGGCACTTCGCATGTCGAAATCCGGGGATGCGGGGAAGCGAGACCTTAAAGTATTTGCCATCAAGTATGGAGGATCGAATCATGAGCTTCGACCATCACTGACCGTCGGATGACTCTGTGCATACACGAAATCGCTGCCCATCATGCCCTAGAGGACCCACTCTTTCCAACCGCATGGACGCTGACTAGCGAATCAAGATGGCATACAGCGCCACCGAGATCTCATCTCGCATTCGTACCTCTTGAAGCCTCCCTGGATATGGAATTCCTGGTAAGCGCTTGAAGTGATGGGCCTGAAGTAGATGACAGTGGCAACAGGTCTCCGGAACTACCCGACTTGTGCATTAACGCCCTGAAACAAAGTATCACGATGGACTTTATTCCAACCTTACGATATGTTTTCGGTCAATCATTTCTAAGGTGATCGTGTTGCATAGATGCATACATGCGTTGAGGCGTCACTGCGTCGGTACGCGTAATGCTGAGTAAACAAACCAACAACGGTTTTCGTCGCGGGAATGTCGTTCGGCTTCTGGCCTTTGTGTATTATCGTTCTTCTCAATCTACAGTGATTTCATCAGCGATGGTCTCTGTACCACTCACGTTTGATCGATGTTGCCTTCACAGTCCCTACCCTTGTTTCAGGTCCTTCCCACTGTGATCTCGCCATACTGTTATTCCTGAGCGGTCATACAAAACAATGAAAATATGGAAGAAATATCAAGATGTATTTATAGCCAACTGGCATGTGGGCTTCACAGCATTTGGAGGCCCTGCTGTACAGTTCCAAACGGTGAGTAACATCGTATCCACCTCATCAACCCGTGGTTCAGCAAGCTGACAGGCGGGCAGTTCCACGAGAGATTCGTAAAGACTTTAGAATGGATAGATGAGCCAATGGTACTTACGACATTGATATTGGACGACTCAAGTGCTGATCAGATGATTAGTATCAACAAATATTTGCCATTAGTCAAGCATTACCCGGGTCGGCGAGTACCAAAATGCTCTTTTGTATCAACACCATTCATAGCGGGTTGGGAGCTGGCTTTCTTGCATTCATTCTGTTCAGGTATGCCCTCACCCAATCGAGCAATCGCTAGAATCCCTAGCTGACGACCACATTAGTCTTCCTGGCGCAATAGGCATGTACGGTCTGTCCGTGGGCATAGCTCGCGTCGGAAACACCCTCCCTGATCCCGTCTACGCATTGCTCTCCGGACTCAACGCCGCCACAGTCGGCATAATTGCACTCGCAGCCGTCAGGCTATCGGAGCGTGCCATCACAGACAAGCTCACCAGATTTCTCGTATATCTGGGAGGCGTCATGGGGATGCTATACACCGCACTCTGGTACTACCCAATGATAATGGTAGGCGCTGGACTGGCAACACTCATATGGGACCTTCGATACCTACACAGAATGCTCGCACTCTTCAAAGGAATCGTCGGGAAGAGAAAAGAGAAAGAGAAGGCACGCGCCGATCTAGAAAAGGGCTCATGGTCCAACGACTCCCAAACATCGCAAGGGTTGTGGAAACCTCTTCCCCCTCCACCTCCCGCATACCCAGCACAAGGAAATCAAGCACCAGCAACCACACCTCGCCACTCCCTTTCTGCCTCCCCACAGCCGCCGCAGCCAACAACCACCCCACCACCGCAACAATCAGACCGCAACCCCTCAAACCCAAACCCCTCACCACAGCAGCAACCCCCCACCACCACCCGCGACTTCTCCCCCATAACCTGGAAACTCGGCGCCGCCATCCTCCTCCTCTTCCTCTTAACCTTCACCCTCACCCTCGCCCTCCACGCCCCCACCCGCCCCACCTCCCTCCTCTCCACCCTCTACCTAGCCGGCACCATCATCTTCGGCGGCGGCCCCGTCGTCATCCCCCTCCTGCGCCAATCCGTCGTCCTCCCGGGCTGGGTCTCCCCCCGCGACTTCCTCCTCGGCCTCGCCGTCATCCAAGCCTTCCCGGGCCCCAACTTCAACTTCGCAATCTATCTCGGCTCCCTGGCCGTCGTCGGCACGGGGACGCCGTCGTATGTGGGAGCGCTGATTGCGTTTGTGGCCATGTATGCGCCGGGCCTGTTTATCGTCGTGGGCTTCATGGGTTTGTGGCGGCATTTGAGCGGGCGCAAGTGGTTCGGGGCGGTGTTGAGGGGGGTTAATGCGGCGGCTGTCGGGTTGGTCTGGGCGGCGGTTTATAAGCTTTGGCAGATTGGGTGGTTGACGGGGGCGGTGCAGGGGGGGAGTCCGTTGGGGGGGGATCCGTGGCTGGTTGCTGTTACGGGCACGGCGTTTGTGGGCGGGGCGTGGTTTCGCATGAGTCCGCCTGTGGCTATCCTGGTCGGTGGGGCGATGGGGATGGCGAGGTATGGGATTGTTAGGCTGGAGGGGTGAAAAGTTGTAGGGCTGTGAGGTTGTCTGTATTTCGTGCGGTTGTTTGTTTGTATATTTGCGAGACCCCAAAAAAGTAAATGACACAACCACCACAGTTGATTCAGCGCGGATAGGAATCGAACCCTCTTCTGTTTCGCATATGTCTTGCCATCACAGATATCATAGCCTGGCTAGTACAACATAGAGAAAGGAAGTCCCAGTACCATTCATGACCTGCAACATAACATGACATACAACAATTCGAAGAAAGCGCTACATCCATCTACTGTCTGTATGCTAAATGCAAACGCAATTCTCCACTATGTATTATACTCCTTCCGCGCACTCCTTCCACGTACTCAGCGAAATCTTCCATCTCAAACCTGACACGGTAGGCACGTAAACTCCCTAGATCCCTGGCAGATATATACATACGACTCATCACATCCACCATCTTACAATCTCCACCATCCATCTCTTATCCCTTCTCCCCTCCTTCTCCTACCCCCAACCCTACCTCTACCCCTCCCTCATCCCCTACCCGCCTATACACCCTTACCCCTACCTATACATTACACCCTCCTCCATCTTCACCATCCAGCTCCTCTACCCTTCCCCAATTACCACAGCTTTTTCTCTTGCAACAGGCAGAATATCAATATATCGGGATGGAAATTACGATTTGCCGTCAGTGTCACAGAGATTGCGGATGAAGTCTTCGATTCCGAGGTGGATTGTTTAGATGGGGAGTGGAGAGGAGAGGTTTCATTTGGTTATTTAGGGAGGGGGCGGTAGGGCAGGGCTTGGAGGGATTTGGGAGCAACTTGGGGAGGGAGGAAGGGAACGGTCGATGGTGTGGAGGGCAATCTGGGGGTGAAACATTTGGAAGGAGATTTAACAAGGATGAAATTGGGGAAACTACACTGTTCCGCTTCGATAGACCAGCTTCCCATACAACATACACAACTCATCATGACACATCCATCCCATTCAAGGCCCCTGCACCTCGCTCCCAAGCTTGCGGCCCGTGATTTCGGGTACAGGCTTCGGTTTCTCGAACCGGTCCTCCAACGCATTCATCTCCAACTCTTTCTTATTCAGAGGCGAATACAGGATCCTATTTGATCAATAAATTAGCACATTTACCCACAAAGCGAATGTGAGTCTGAGGAGTTCTGATGGTATTTATTTACTGACCAGAAAAGTATGGTAGCGATGACACATGCAACACAGAGTCCGGTATAGAACCAGACGTATTTGGGATCGGCCGCAACGGCCGAAACACCTATGCCTAGGATGGATCCGAAGGCGGTGGTGAAGAGGAACATTGACATGCTAGGGTGCAGGTTAGTGTATCTATCTAGGACAGAACCCATGCAGAGTGAATGCTCAAAACGTACATGAAACTCTTCATGCTCGCAGGCGCCTTGGTGAATGCATACTCCAGGCCAGTGACGGAGGCGAAGATTTCGCTGAGTCCGATCAACACATACCCCGGTGTCTGTATGGCGACGTGGATATCATTGGGACCGTTGTCACCTGGCATGGTGTAACCGGGCGGCCGAATGTAAATCTCATGCTGGAGGATGGCGGCGAAAGCCATCGACAGCGCGGCCAGGGTAAAGCCGACTGTGATACGGGTCACGGGGTACATGGGGAAGCCCATCCGACGAAGGAAGGGGTAGACGAACTTGTCGAGGATGGGGATGAAGACGATAATGACGATGGGGTCGATGTTTTGCATTTGGTCATTGGGCATGCCGTGCAGTTGCATGCTGCCTGCTTGGCCTACAAAGTTCGAGCTGAGCTGATTGTAACTGAAAATTGCGTCCACATCAGCCAAAATCCCGACGATCATGAGTGAATGATAGACTTACATGACCCAGTAGATGGGGTAAAAGAGAAACACTCTGCAAGCCGCGAGTGCGCGGCTCAGCTCGTCCACAAACGTCTCGTTCCACGGCGTGCTGTATTTCTGACCATGCGCGGCCTGATATGATGGCCTCGCCGCCTCCATCGTCCTTCCGTTGAGCAGACCGATCCACATGGCTTTGAACGCATGCGGGAGGACGGAGCCTTGAGGAGGCCGGGTAACGTATTGCTTTTTTCCGAGCAGCAAGATGCCGAAGCCGATAAGGAACACCAAGAGACCCAATAAATTCACGGTCCAATAGCCGGTATACTTCTCCATGAACACCGTCGCAACCAAGCTCAGAGACCCGATATTGATACAGACGTAGAATATCATATATATACGTTGAAAGGTAATATTGGGATCCTGTATGACGCGCTCGCCGCCTTTTGTAGTCTTGATCTTCATCCTCGTCTCTGTCATTTGCTCCGCGACGAGAGGAGAGACGTTGGACTTGATGCCACCGGTACCGAGACCGATGACCGTCATGGCAGCCGCGAGTCCGCCGAGAGCCGCTCCATTTTCGATCGAGCTTGGCAAAGAGGTGAAGAGGAGGATGACGAGACCGCAGATGTAGACACCCGAGAAGACAACGATGGTTTTATATCTGCCAAGATATTGATCCGCCACGATCGCTCCGATGATGGGTGTAACTGTAGGATTTCATCAACAGCTGATAGGAAGGCGATCGTAGTTCAACCCACCGTAGCACCAGAATTGCCAAAAGTTCTGCAGCCCCGAAGCGAAGGCGGAGCCCCTGCCAATTGCGCCTGGCAACTTGTCACCAGTATATGGAGCGCCGCTTCCGTATGGATTTGAGATGTAGTTGTTAAAGATGCCGCTGACCCCGAAGTAGCAGAATCGCTCGCAGAGCTCTATGACGCAAACCAGCCAGGTGCGCACTGGTAGCGTGAATGGCACGTGTCGTAGTGTAGCTATCTCTTCTGTTGTGGGGTATTCGCTGCCATCTTCATGGATCATCTCCTCGAAGTCTTGCGAGGAGCGATCGAAGCTGGGCGCCGACATCTCATCACTTGTGAGGACGCCGCCTCCAACGTCCTTCGCTTTAGCATGGTCGAATTCGGCGTGCATTCTGCCCAATTACACAAGTCAGCCAGGCTGTTTTCCGAAGATTGCAACGGGGTGATGCAATTTGGGCAGGCTTTGGAAGGGGCTTTCATACTGCACTGGCAAGGTCGCGTGGTCTTGCGCCATGTCTGATTGTTCGACTTGCTGGTAGAGGATGGTGGTGCGATTGTGGAAGAATTTACGCCCACGAGCCCAGACGGAGGCCGTGGGCGCACGACTGCTTTGTATCATGCAGGGACGATGTGAGTACCTTCCTCAATTGAATTCAGCCTGATGAGACAACACGATGCACCTTCGGCCGAACAATCTCCATTCGGCAGCGCTCCGTATCGATCGTATAGGTATCAGTGATGCCATCGGTATCATCCAGTCAAGGCAGCTGGCGAAATCACATCGTGGGCGGATGTGGACTGGGAGGAATCGTCGGGCCCTGGTGTGCATTCCATAGGTACGGAGTAGTTCTACTAAAGTACGTTATCACAGCCTCGTTTATGCCGCATGAGCTCTGCGCGTAAGGTAAGCTGAGCTGACCTTGGTAGGATTGGAGATAAGGAACATGCTGCGTACTGCTTGACTCTCCAACAGTATGCTCAATTTGTATGGTATGTACCTCAATCGCCGATTAGAGCAAATCCAAGGTCAGCACCAGTTGAGCTCATCTGATTGGCTGACGAGCCGTTGCTTGGCGTTCCAAGTGTTAGAGGTGATTTTACGCTTCCCCCCTTATTCCTTACTTTATTCAACAACGTACTTGGGAAAAACAATATGATACTTGCAATTACCCTCGAAAAACAATGATAGAGCTATGAACGCTATTGCTCTCTTTCGATCGAGTTGCTGTTGCCAGACTGGCGAACACATCTACTTCTACTTCGGAGTGATACATGTGTATGGACTATCCGCTTAGATGTATAGTAGGTGAATGGACGTGAGAACATGAATATAGATTGATTTAGACCGCCTTCGCTATAGTCAGGATAAATTGAGGAGTGGATGGCATGTGATAGACTGTTGTACTAGCTATATTGAGGTTTCAATAGCCATCTGCCTTTGTCTCTATTGTGGATCCATTCTTGGGAATGGATACAAGTCGATTACTGCCTAGAAAAGTCTCTTTGTCATGTCTTACATTGCATTCGCGAGTTCTAGAATATTGTGGCATCTCGTCACCTGGTGAGGTTGATTCAGTAGATTCTTCTTCCTCCTTTGTGTGTTGATTTCCTGTCTTGTTGGTCTTAAAAGTCACAACCAGACGACAAAAGATCATGACAATTTTGGACCCATAATGTCCAGCGCTAGCCGTAAAGAGATATCAATAAATTATTCCACGAGGATGGTATACATAACCCTCCATTCCTCTACGTAAATGTTGAAACCAGAAATCAGAACAACATCAACATTTCTCTACCTCAGTATCATCACAAACAGTCACAACATCCAAACATGAAATACCTTCTTCTCCTCTCCCTCCTCACCTCCGTCCTCGCCAACCCCATCACCACCCCCAACGACTCCAGCATCGATCGTCGCAACCCCATCTCCTCCGACGAAACAATCACCGCCTACTCCGACGTCCGATGCTCCCACGCCAGCAACACCTGGAAAGGCAAATACTACGGCCAGAACCAGACCTGGCCCTCCGGCTTCCGCTCCTACAGCCTATCGCGCGACCTGTACGACTATGAGCAGCTCGACTTCAGCGCCTCCCAAGACTCCGTCAACGCTGGGCCCCAGGGCCTCAATGGCGCCACCGTCATGGATGCGGGCAAGAAACCGGATTTCTGTCAGGTTTTTACCAAGAAGGCTATACACCCTCAGGACAGATCGGCTGGCTGCCATGGCGTTAGCCCTAGCGCGCAGTGTGTGAATTTGTGGAAGACCAATTGAGAGGTGCGAATATTCAATGGTGATCCGGCTGGGATGGATGGCGGGTTTCTTTGATCGTTGATGGTTTTTGGATTGATGTGATCGTTTCCGAATTGTGTATTAGTATGCTCTCTTTCCAGATTGTGGCTCCGCGCTTGCTATATAGTCATACTTGCAATGTATTACTGATCATCAAAAATGTGATCATGTACTTTCGACCCAATGTTTGGCATTTGAGAAGCTTTCCGTGCGCAGGGTCTCGCCGGACATGAGGGGACATAAGGTAGTTGGATGATCACAGCGAGCTTCCGTTGCTTCAAGCCTCCCAGCCCGTAGGTTCTTGGATTACTTGAGATATGGTGACAGGTTGTGAGATATTCTAGCCTTCACCTCTGAAGACTCTCCGTCTCGAAAGGCATAGATATTAAGTGTCCACAGATCCTGAATAGGACGAATGTGTGAATAGGGTGACGCTATGGCGGATTCGAGCCTAATACAACGCGGTCTCTTTCGGAAGTTGATTGGTATGAAAGCAGGTCGGGATAGTCGTTCGAGATACCTTTCTTCATGCATCATTTGAGGCTTGATATTTGGCACGCTCACATTGCGTGCGGGAAGTTCTGAAGCTCCAGGATTGATGATGTGAGCTGCAGTCTTTAGCAATAATTTGTCATGCCACTCGATACAGTATCATTCGCTGGGATAGCGTACAGTACTCGTCAGTAGCACGATACTATTCAATATTTACCAGCCACCATTCTGTATCGGGATTGTAATGTCGTTGATATAACAGACTGAAGCTCTTCGGACGTCGGCTATCGAACTTACTGATAAGATCATTGTGGTCAGCTCTCGGCAGAATCTAAAAGCTTGGTCATGCCCCAATGATCACTAGCATCTTTGAGAGCGAACCCATGATGATCAATCCGCCCAATTTCATATAACTACACGATCGAGCAAGGAGTCAAGGGCACAATTGACCAAAATTCCGGGATAGATTTTTGAGACGCACATGCGGGATAGCTGTTTTAACGGAGGTGCAGCCGAGAGAGGGTTCTCAGCAAGTGAACGACGAAAGGGTTGCCACGAAAATTCTGGTCTGGGTGCTTTGTATCGGGATACCGTTGAGATACCGGAGTAGAGTGTCCATCGTTCGGCGCATCATTCGGCGCCCTTGGATCATAGTTCGTCGTGCAGGACTCTGTTGCCAAGCGGCATGTCGTCCAAAAATGAAGGCGTCAACATTTGATAGCGCCCACGCTGCGCTGCTCCCACAGCACCTACATACCATGGGTCAATCGAGCTTCGGATCTTATCTTGGTGTTCACCCAGAACGGTAGGGATCCAACGTAAGAGATCTCCAAACGCAGATTCTGGTGCCTCGCCACTGATAACGATCGCTCTGATAGCGTTCCACTTGTGAGGATGATCTGGGGTGAGGTGTGCTTCTACCATAAAAGCTTGGAGCGCGTCGCGCACCTCTCGAAAATGTGTCTCTCTGTAAGGCGTGTGATCCAGCGCTGCTGAACCCAACGCTTGGAGCCATCTGTGCCCTTCAATACCGCAGGTATCTTCTGTTACCTCGGCGACAGTCAGCTCAAGATAGTCTGGGTTGTACTCCATAAAGACAATCAGATGCACTTCTTCCTCCATGTCGCACCCGTTCTCGTTGAAGCCTAAACCCGCGCACGTGTCTAGACCATAAGCCAAACGAGCGGCGTTCACGGAATCGATGACTTGCCACGGCTGCTTCATTGTGGGTTCAGTCTGCATGGCGGCTATGATGACGGCCTCTTGAGAGGAATCGTTGAAGTGGCGAGGTCGACTAACTGTGGTAATCTCCACTGGGTGATGTAGGACGTTGGAGACTTCTTCTATAATGCTGCGTAGTGCGGTAGTAAAGATTTGTTGCGCTTGCTCCAAGTTGTGTGTATCTAAGGGCGCCGGACCGAGAGTCTCTCCGTCATGGACGTACCATTGACCAGATCTTTGTCTTCATCGACGTCGTTTAGTAGCTGGCAAAGCGTAGGAAAGGCCCTGGATTGAGTACTGTCGTACGCTCGCCCTTTCTTTTGCCAATGCGTCTGCAATGTAGTCTTGCCATTCTCTGCTACCAATGACCTTTATCGGAACAGGCCCTTGTCCGGCCGTCAATTGATGAGCTGCGTCACGGAGTTCTATGAGGAACATATTTCAAGTCACATGTAGGTAGGTCCGAGGCTGATGCCAAGGCTTCGAGTGATCCTATTGGTATTCGATCGCACCTGGAGGTCTCGAAACGTTGACTCACGATAAGGACTCAACGTCAACACCGCGGAGAAGCAACACATGAGAAGGAAGAAAAGCGTTTTCATATTGAAAAGTAAAACAGATGAAATTTTCGGCTTTGCCCAAGGATCATCAGCAATCTGTCCCGAATGGAGTTGTTCTGCGCTGGGGGGTAAAGATCTAAAAGTCAATCAAACACAGAAAGCATTGCTTGAGGTTTCTGAGGTTTCATAGCAGACTACCTCAATGCTTTGAATATTTTTAAAATGAGTTCGTTCCAAGGGTGAGGTCATGCATGGACTGCGGCGTTGTCCTAGAAGGATGCTGACATTGAGAAGGAAAAATGAAACCAATATAGCGTAGAAATAATCGAGTGGTTGGTCCGCTTATTAGCCTCGCGTATGTTTGTTATCATTTGGGCCAGTCCTGTTACAGTTCTCACCATCCATAAACCAACATCGCTCTATTCCTCTAATGTTGGTCCTGATCAGCATGTGTTGGCAGTCACCCGAATAGTCACCTTCCTGGAGCCACCTTTTCACTAAGCCTACTAGTCAGTGTGATATGTTAGTGGTCAAGCACGAGGCCAACAACGTCTATAGCAACAGCTTGTAGCGGGCTACCAACCCTGCACTTACGATAATTAGTTACGAAAAGCGACAATAGTACTGCGGTACAGTAAGCATAGAAAGTCCATTATTTGAGATTTAGAGACCACGCTATTCCACATACGTTATCTTAGGCAGATATGGAGTCTTTGTCTTGGGGGAATCGGTCGTTTTGTTACAATATAACTTTTATTGACTGTGTTTGTCTGTCTCTCGCACTACTTACATTTGGTTTATATCTCCGTTGTGAGAGAGTATATGAAGCCAGTAGGTGTAATACCATGCCGACTGGTGGGTCTCTCGCATTGGATAGGAGCATACCAGTGAGGAGGCTTTCGTCACACCTCCAAATAAAGACTCTAGAAACAACACCTAGCCATCACATCGATTGATAAATCGGAGTGGGCTGCGAAAATGCCTTAAGATTCGCAGCACAGCCAAGACCTAGGAGTATTCGGTACAACATAGACGAATATATCCTGTAATGTCGGAGATAGACTGCAAGGTTCTAGTATATCACCGAGACATATACACAGGATGTTCTGAGCGCAAATGAAAACCAGAAACTCATAATACTTGCAATCGTTCTTCGCGGGCTCGGTTTTATCGCCATGTGGTGAGCGTTACATGTGGCGCGTCTTCCTTGATGAAATAATTTAGCCAGCTTAGAACGCAGCCTTGGAAACAATAACATGCGATGAGTCTTCCTAAGCACGTCAGCCGAAAATGCTTGTCTTACTCTCTAACACGGAGCAGTGACCGATTAACCTAGTAAGAGATGGCATTAAGCCTTTGGCAAGACTTAAGCAAACATCTTGGCCTTTTCAGCATGCTGGCTGAACGCGATGCGGAACCGACAACTCTCACTAGCGGGTCGTCGACAGGAAACGAAGTGTTGGGTAGGGAACGATTTCGGGGAATGCTTGTTTCGGAGGTAGAAATCCTGCAGTTCATCATTGATGATATTCAACCATGCTGTAAGTTCGTCTCGTAGTCCTCGTTCTTACTTGGTGCGAGGCTTGATTGTATTGACACTTAGGCCATAAGTACGCTTAGGCTTTAGTTTCTTCATTCCCCGCTCTCTTACACGTGCTCTAGGTATTTCCGCATCCACATGTAGTCTGTAACTAGCTGAGATGTACGATTGAACTCTCGGTCCACGGTCCAATGAAAACCCGGGTAAATCCTCGAGATCCTCCTGTCTTGAATTTTAGGCCCTCTAATCGGCTTTGGGTTGCTCTTACATGGGCGGGTCTCTTATATGTATAGATATAATCCATCAAGAATGTAATCCAGCATAATAGTCTTATATGGACGCTAATCTTTCTTATTGGTTTCTGCCACATCTTCTCTGATTCGGGGGTTTGACCAGTAATTTTCGACACATGAGTGCGAAAGTTGACCATTGTAGGTTCGTGTTAGACGCCTTTGTGAAAGAATAATTGGTGCGGCTCCATGTAGAAGCTGGGTCGAGGTACTGGTGCGGAGAGTGCTTCGTGACATCAAAGATAGACGTGTGCGATGACGTGGAGGAATGCTTGTTCGGGGTAAGAAGATCCTATGTTATGGGCGTCTGGAGGTCGTAGCGTAAGGTTTTGTGGATCGTGCATACCATAGTCAGGTTTGATCGAGTCGGCGGGATTGTCGCGGCGAGGTGTTTTTACATAGCCTTCCATTTGAGCTTTATGTTAGGGCTATCTGCCTTTAGCTTAAAAAAAGCATATCGCTCGGATTCTGGACTAGTAACTTATAGACCTTGCTCTTGTAATGTTTGTGCGAATCTCTGACCAAGTGGAGACTTATGTTCTCGTCCCACCAGCCCTGGACGAAGTCGAGACCATTGGCGGAGTTTGAGAGAGAATCCAAGACAGGAGGAGGATGTGGCATGGCAAATCGAGGGACAAGGATGGCGTAGCAGGTTGAGGTGCCTGTAAAAAGCTGTCGAGTGCAGAATTGTTCCCTCCGCTTTGTGGACCACGTCTGAGATTGAGCAGTACATAGGGCCATACTCTCTTCCTCATGCCTGGTTAAGCTTCAGTAACCTGTGGGATCTCGCAATCTAAAACTTACAGACATCAAGGAAATGGACATTGAAGAAGATATAGGGTGTATCAAAGTATTCTACGAGTGGAGCCATAATAGTACTAGCTCGAGGCGGACCAGTTCCGCCTTTGTTTACTTTACTTTACCTCGAAACTTCTTGTCTCTTCCTTTCTCTAACGATGTGAGATTGTGCCCGTTTCGATATGAGCCGACGTTCTAGAAGTGACAAACACCTTTTTACATCCATTGAGTCCAATCAGTGTGTCGAGTCCGCCGAGGCGACTCAGACTACCATCAGGACCACCACCACCGACCCTTCCACCTCTACATCGATTCTGGACTGGATCAGTCATGTTCCAAGTCCCAAGCAGACGTCCATAGGACCGCAATCCTTCCACGGTGTCCATACCCCTCATTCCCGAAAACGGCGCTGCCTCTCCGACTCTATAGCTTCTCAATTCCTGGGGAGCAGGCATTTGTCATACAAGAGACGGAGACCACTGCAAGAGATGGACTACAATCTGGGTGTGCGTGGAGACGAGCGTGTTCAGGTGGCCACTCCAAAGAGTAGTATTGATACTACGTCGACCGATAGTCGCAGTACTTCCAATGTCAGCCCGAGCAAAGCCGCTGGGGCGTTGAAGCAACGCCATAGTGCCTACAACATCGGACGGGCAATGGATAATCATGGAATGGTGTATGAGTCAGAGGCTTTCTACAAATACCCTAAATTTGTCGACAAGGTCATGGAAATTGTCAAAGCAGAGCGCTCGTCCCACATGCAAGCAGAGTCTGCGCGGAAGTTCAAAAAATATCTCCACACATTGGAACGCATGAACGAGACCACTTTCCTTCACACCATCTTTCCTCTGCTCATGAAGAATGGCTATCAGCTGGTCAAAGACAGGACGGATTTCATGGACGAAGAGAAGGAGATTCTTAGAAACACTGGTTCCATATACAGAGACTTTCTAGTAGACGAGGGCATCATGCTGACCCTCGACAACGAGTTCCTCAGGACCCTTGTTCCCAGTATACATAACGATCCCAGATTTGAAGTGGAAATGGCAAAGGCTTTACAAAAGATCGCTGGTGTAGCACAGGCAAATCCCAAGCCGGATTTCGTGTTTGGTCTTCTGCCAACCAAGTTTCCCGGCCCCACCGATGCACCAATGCCGCAAAATATTGAGGCTCTTCTTGGGATTGCCCCTGGGATGTATGATCCGCACTTGATTGTGGAAGGAAAGGCCGATAGAGGCTCCGCAGCCGAAGCAGAAAACCAAGCCCGCCGCGGAGGTGCGACCGTTGTCCATGCTAACCGCATGCTCCGAGCAACAGTGGGTGATCTACCCGATGTCGATGGTCCCGATTATGAGTCATTCGTCTTTTCTGTCACCATGTCGCCCAAGCTGCTGCAGTTCTGGGTTCACTGGTACGAGGGACCTGAGTGCAAGCAAGTCTTTCACATGAACAGCATCAAAACACTTCCGCTCTATGATTACGAGAACCTCGATGCCATACGTACCATGCTCCACAACATCATGGAATGGAGTGTCGACGGTCGTTTTGTCCAGCGCCAACCCCTATTCCACAAGATCAATGACTATGCTCGCCGCGAACAAGAGAAGATCTTGGCTGTGATCAACGACAAATCACCGCGGAAGAGGAAGCACGCAGTTATTGCTACTCCATGATCTTTTGAGTGAAGTAGCGGTCCTGCCATGGGAGAGGAATTGAGAATCGAAATCCGGCCATCAAAGGTCAGTATGATTAGGGACTAGGTGGTCTCAGCTTAGGTATGCATCCACAGAACCAATAGAAGTCCACTCTACCAGAGCAAGCCTGACTATGAGAACAGTTCATGCAGAAGGGACTAGAAGACCCAGGACGGCTATCATCCTAGATCATAGCAGCTGTCATGATTCAATGTCCGCTCAAGCTTGCATGCGAATCACCACAGATACCCATGTAGAAGGACTCATGTAACAAGGCAATACCACCATAGGCCGTGTGCCTCGACGACGACGTATACGATACCTAGGTCTCTGAGCTTGTGGATTCAAGATAACGAAAGCACCCGCTAATTCTTTCGACAATGTCCATCTAAGAGCCGTTATCATTGATCGTCTCGTGGTTTTAGTGGTATCTGTGGGTAAAGTCATAAAGCATCGGCTTCTGTTCGCCCTCACTGCGATTTCCTTCCTAAACACGGCGCCCTATACTTGCAAAGAGTTGCCTACCGCCGTTGACATGAGAATCCGCTGAGATCATACCCTCTGGATCACTCGATCTTGTACCTGGAACCCGCCTTTCTTCATATCTCCTTACAGGTACATTGCTGAGACTCTATACGCTACTCAGCTCTCTAGACTTGAAACCACATCAGTGTCGGAAATTCTTCGCTGTTGCTTAATCTTTAGTCAAGTGCGAGAAAGTCTAGAGCGGGATATCAATACAGCTATACCTCAGCATACAAAGGCGCACACAAAAGGCATACCAAACGCCATCGCAGCAAGTATAACCTTGGCTCAAATACGCCCGATTAGCGCGATGTATAGAGAGCGCTGGGTCCCCTCTGTATCCCAATCTTAACTTCATATCCCAACACAGCCCTCCATCCGTCCATGGTTCAGATCACCTCCATCTTCCCCTCCTCCCGTTCCTCTCTCCGCTTGAAACACAATTCCAATCCCCCGGGTGCCCCCGTAAATTGATCCTTCATCCCCCCTTCCACCCTTGCCCCATCCTCGCTCCCCGCAAACTCCACCTTATACCTCCCCACCAATAACGCAACCACAAAGCGCAACTCCATCAACGCCAGCTGCTTCCCAACGCACGAATACCTCCCCTGCGAGAACGGCACATACGCTCGCTTGTCCTTCACCATCTCCGGCCTCCCATCCCATCGCTCCGGCTTGAACGAATGTGCGTCTTCGAAACATCTCTCCAGTCGCGCGATAGAATACCTCGGCGCTACGATGGTGGTGGAGCCGGGGATGTAGCGATTAGCTACGTGGATGCCGGAGGGTGGCGTCTCGCGATAGCCGCCGGTGGGGACAGGCGGGTGGAGGCGGAGTGTTTCGTTGATGATGGCGTTGAGAGGGGTGAGGGCGGCGAGGGCGCGGTGGGAGGTTGTGTCGATAGTGGAAAGGGCGGCGTAGAGGGACTCGGCTATGGAAGGGTGAAGAGCGAGTTGATAGAAGAGGAAAATGAGGGTCGGGGCGACGGTGTCGCTTGGGGACGTTAGTTCTGTTGGTACCTTGGGTGGGTTAGGAGGCAAAGAAGATGGACGAACCTGCCGGCTATGATTATCGCAATGGCGTCACCGTTCAGCCAGGGCCGGTCGGCCTCTATAGTGGCGGTTTCCTTCGAGGCGGCGATGAGATGGGATGAGACGTCGATGTTCTCGGGCTCCATCTGTGTTTATTCGTGTTTGCATCAGCATATGTCCAAGATTATCAACACACCTACAGACGTCGGCAGAACGTACCTCAATACGCTCGGTCATGCGCCGCTTACACCACCCCACCATCGTGTACCAATCTTTCACCAACCAGCAGTGGGGACCAAGGCTGAATCCAATCTGCGCCAGCCAGGGCACCGGACTCAGCGGTCCCAACAAACTCATAGCTTTCCGCAGCATGATCACCGCATGGTGCCATTTTTCATCCTGTAGCATGCCAAACGATCTTGCGAACGCGAATTCGCCCATCACATCGAAACTGAACCAGTAGAACCAGGATGTGGTGTCAACGCTTTCGCCGGATAAGGCGCATTTCGCTATGTGTGCTTCGAGGCGGATGGTGTGGGACTGGATGCGATCTTGGTAGTCCAGGAGGGCTGGGTAAGAGTGTCAGCTTAGTTCAGTCATACGCTGGGAAGGTAGGATGGATGGACCTTTGGTCGTGAAGCCATGGTCCCAGATCCTGCGACGGTGATCTTGGATGGCTTTGTCGCGGGTTGTGTTTACGGCGACCTCAGGCAGGAGGAAGTCGTACCAGACTGCCTTTTTGCAATGACTTCCCGGGCCGTCTATCGCAGTGAAGACTTCGGGGTCAAATATTGTGAGCTCGTTCGGCCCTGAATATTCGTCTTAGATCAAGTCGGATGCGGTAGCGGAAGGGGTATATTCATTCTGGATGATAGACCACTTACCCGTTCGTACAAAGTCGCCGTACTTTTTGTGCAATGCATCCAGAACCAAATGATTCTGTGAGCCTATGCATTTGCCTACGTGCCAAAATTTGGACATCTTTGCCCAGAAGGGTCCAGGGAAGTGACGAAGACGGTGGAAGAAGATTCGGTAGATTGTCATGCTCGTGAATAGGCTTGTGGCATAGGTTGATATTATCAGGAGAGCCTTTCCGAAAATGCGAAGATAACCATCGTCGCTGCTCGCTGCTTCGAATACGAACGTGAGGATGGCGAGTGCGATGTATACTCGTACGATTAGTGGCGCTTGCATGTGCCACTCTCCATGAATAAAGATGATGTTATGGGACAAGACCCCAGCGGCAGCTACTGTGTATAGCTTCCATGATAGCAACATTGCTCCAGCCTTAAAGGGTCAGAGGCTCTTGTAGGGTCAGAGAACGCCTATGAGTCTTCTGGACTGTCTGCTAATAACCAAAGTTCAGATTCAAAGAAGTAGACCTCACAATGAGAGCTTGCACTGCCATGCGAATTAGTCTGATAGCGTTATGTGATTCATTGCTAAGCAATGATATACCGACAGATACCTGTAATGATGTTGGAATGGCCCGATTAATGTATGTTTGAATTCCCTTAACCAGATCGAGGTTGTCTGCCGACGCTAGCAATGTCGTCTCGAGGATCGAAGGAATCAGTAGTAGCCTGAAGATAGTGGATACATGAGCAGGTGGCAGCAGGTGGATAGAGGCTCGAAAACGGAGATCAAAGCGATACTTTAGCTGAAACATTGATTGAAGGAATGGATGAGGATTAATCCAACGTCCAGAGGCGCAGTCAGGTATAAATACATCCCCCCAGACTGCAAAACGAATATTGATAGGCTATCAGCGATCGAAGAACCTTGCCTCGTAGGACTTCTTGTTGGTTCGAAGGATCTGCAAGCCTGAAGATGGATCAGCGGTGTACGACTCGAAGGAATTGTATGCCTGTAAAGTCGTCAGCGATGTACGTGTAGGTGGAGATTGTGCGGTTGAACGTAAAAATAATGCACCTCATAGGTGTCAGCATCATCAGCTCAAGTATGCCACGATCGTTTTCTTTGTCGTTGACAAATGTCTTCTCCGTAATTCATACATTGGACGTTCCAGTTTAAGCCTTCCGCTCATTCTTTTGGTGATACATCTCGGACCTGCGAAGACATTACAACGGGAACGGTCAGAACGCTTTCGAACCCTGTGACTACAAGGCACTATGCGTCTGGCCAATGATTATCAAGGACTTATGAGACTGATCGAAAACAATACAAAGAACATGCAAGAGACCTTTGCGCGAGATAAATATTCCTCCCAAACTTCTGGATTGGCCAGGAAAGGTACCAAAACATGGATCTATCATTCCAAAACACTCTGGCTTTTTACAGCCAGCGATCTCAAGACCATTATTGTCCCTACATCGACTTTCGGAATCCTGACCGCCTTCCACGCCCCTATCTTCGGAATTGATACGACACCCACGGCAGCAGTCTTTCGGGTGGTTCTCATCACTACGTCCTGGACTTGGATCAACCTGCTGCCTTTTGCAATTGACAACCAGCGGCAGGTCGATGCCATTGAAGAAGATCGCTTGAACAAACCCTGGCGGCCGCTGCCGTCCAACAGGATGACAGCCCAGCGAGCACGGATGGTGATGTTCATGTTATATCCGGTAGCTGTTCTGTGGAGCGTGAGGTTTGGCGGCTGGAAGCAGTGCCTGAGCTTGATAGCGTTGGGATATTGGTATAACGACCGCAACGGAGCGAGGGGTTGTGTGACACGAAATCTTATCAATGCGTGTGGCTTCGTCTGCTACACCTCAGGAGCCATGGAGCTTGCCATGGGGACTCCACTGCCCAACAGGGTGTTGCTAGGCAAGTGGTTCCTGATTATCGGTGGGGTTGTGTTCTCGACAGTCCAAATTCAAGATCTTTACGATCAAGCTGGAGATCGCGTTTGTGGACGAAGGACACTACCGCTTGTTGTTGGAGATGGATGGAGCAGGTGGATAACCGCATTGCCAATGGTACTCTGGGGTTTGTTTTGTCCCTGGTATTGGCACACACATGTCGGTGTTTCGATGGCCTTCCTAGCCATTGCCCTTTTGATCGTCGTGAGGATGTTAGTAAGACGGGAGGTGGCGGACGACAAGGTCACGTTTAAGATATGGAATGCTTGGATGATATTCTTGTACCTGCTACCAATAATCCAGTATAGAGCGTCATAGGCTGGAAATATCACTGTCCGCACCTCAAAATAGCTCCATTGGTTGCGGGTATATACATCTGCTGTTTCTTTTCCCTGGATTCTACCCCTTAGCCGTTGGTTTGGTTCATGTTGAGCATGGATCGGACATTGTGCATAAAAGCCTCCTCAAAGTCGACTGGAAGCCCAAAGATAACGAAAGCGAGTAGAGACCAGGGTGACTGCTTAGTCCCGAGGAAAGGAAGCAGCCGGCTCAAATTTTCCTGTGTCAGGGTAAGCAACCTGTCACACTTCGACGCTTAACGTCATTAGTTGCGCACTGTGATAGAACTAACAAGGAATGATAAGTATGCGTGGTCCCACGAGGCAATCGAAGGATTTCATCATTTCCGGAATCTGTCCGTAAGGGCGAATTAGGCACATGACGGAAGGTGTACGCTGAAGGAGATAGGTTTACGCGTACAAGGATGCGATGTAAGACAACATGAAACAGTCTGAAAATCCTGTTCACCTTGTTTCAACTCTCGAGATTAGAACAACTAATTTCATTAGTCGATCCTATAGATTAAGCTATTTCCCGGTAGCATCCTAAAGATAGATACACGCAGCTAGTTTTAGGTAATATATCCGCGCCGCTTACTATAGAAATAATAATCCTTTAAGCTATATCTTAATTAATATTATATAGAATTAGTTAGAAGGCATATAATAGAAGCTTTATTAGAGATTAACTTAGATAAATCTTAGTAATTAAGAATTATAGTTTTAATAGATACTAAAAAAGATTTTCCTTTTAAATCTTTATTCTTAGATAGCTATTATATTATCTATTAAGTACTAATACTATTATATTATATCTAATACTATATATATAAGTTATATTTATTATTTAATCTTAGAGATTATAAGTCTAGGTTTATATAATTTTAAAATTCATATAATATATATAATAAGCTTTTTAATAAGTTATAAAATAGGTTTAGCTTCAGGACTTCTAAGGGGGGCGGGAAGCCTCAACTACCTGGAACGCCTGATGCTCGGAGCTTATTGCTTGGCCTTGCGATGCCATGTCTGTGATGATGGTGCCTTGTTTAGGGAAGTGGAGGTGAAGGCTTGGTGATTGCTGAGAGCTCTAACATCCTCTCAAAAAACGCAGGCACGTAGATATGACCCAGAAACGTAGCGTATAATGGATGCTTCAAATCCTCTGCGGCACATTCTGAAAGATATCCACACCTCAGGGGCGAAGTCAGAACTAGTCACCGAACAGCCAGAATTCTATTATAACGGTCTGTCTTTGACTAACTCAATCTTTTGGAGGTGACGCACATGTAGGTCCAAAATTCCAAGATCCATCCATGGACGCAGGCGCATGATTCCCATATTCGCCAATCTTGAGAACGGCCGGTCTCCAACGCCCGGTGCCATAGAAAGGCAACACCTGACGACAGCGAGGCCGTCTCTGGCTCCGCTGGAGGCGAGGGGACCAACTTAACTCCCTAACCAGTTACCGATGCCTCGTCCTCCGGCGTTTTACCCATCAGAGCCTTAGATTCCAGTGCTATGCTTTCGCTCCCCTTCCCATACCCCTCGCCCTCTTGATGCCGCCCAAAACCTTTCCTCAAGCTAGGATGCCTTCCATCCACCCCAACCAGCATTCCAAACTTATCATCCCTCCTCGTGACAGGCACAGCGCTATTCCCCCCTTTCCAACAACCCAACCCCCGCCCCTCATACGCCAATTTCTGGATCTGCAACTTCTCGTCCACCTGCCACTGCACAGCCTTATACTCCCCCCAATTCAATCTCCTCCTCGCAAACCCAACCACCACATCCATCACCAGTCCCAAGAAAATCAGCACTGCGCCCACACTCAAAACGACACCCAACCCCAATACCGAAAACGAAATCGTCCCACCTGGGCTCCTCACAATCTGGCCTCGACACATCTTCTCCTCCTCCGCATTCCCAGGTCCACTCAATATCGTTCCTTGGGGCACATGCGCGGGTCCAGCAGCATACCCCACAACTTGCTGCTGCAGCTTCGCCATCGCCACCGCAAACCACCCGCCCACCTCTAGCTGCCACTGATCCGGCGGTAGGGCGATCTGCGCAAAGTCGCTACCGGAGACCGTTTCCGAGGCTCGGAGAGCGGCGGCGCCGCGGGAGTGCACGCTGAATTCCATGGATAGACTGGAGATGGCGTGGTTCAAGCGGGCGGTGGTATTGCTCTGAGCGGGGTTGAGGGAGAGGGTAGAGAGGGAGAGGGTAAGTGGGTAGGAGGCTGTTAGCGGGGTGCAGAGGTGGGTGGTTGGGTTGCAGTATTGGTATTGGTCAGTGCAGGCGAGGGCATTGACGTAATGGGTGGCTTGGTAGTAGGTGATGTTTGTGGAGGGGTCGGAGACGAGGAGGGAGATGGGATTGGTGGCGGAGAAAAAGGGGTCGAGGACGGGGGCTTGACGGGGTTAGCTTGGGGTTTTGCATTGGGATCTGGGAGGGGAAGGTGGAGAGAGGGGAGGCTGACCGGCGTACTGCACGCTGTTTGCTGCGAGGAAGAAGATGGAAACGTCGGCGTCGGTGCGGTTGAGGGCAGGGATAGGGATCCAGCTATTTGAGCCGCCGGCAAATGCAATCAAGGATCTTTTCTGTGGTCAGTCCGGGTAGTCTAGTGTGCCTGGGCGAGGTGGAGGAGAAAGCGTACGTGAGGAGGTAGCCATAGTCATCCACCCGGGAATGTTCGTTGTATGAGTATGTATAGTTCTGAAGACCGGCAATTTCTCCAAAGGAAAACTGTTCAATAGCATCGCCGAAAGCAATCAGACTACTGTCCGTGACATTGACTACATTTGTGTATCCTTTAGTGTGGATTGGCGAGCATGTAGTAACCTTTCGCGTTTGTACTCGCTCAGCGTCAGGCGCGTTAATCCCAAGCATGTCGTTGGAATCGAGTAGGCCGCTATCCATTGCGAACGCAGAGGATTCTCCATAGAAACAGAGATCGTCGCTGAAGGGGCACGACGCATTTTGTTTGACGGTATATGGAATTTGCTGTTGGACGTATTGGTTGCATCCTAAGCCATTCTGCGTATTGCCATAGCACGCTCGAGCATACGTGCTAGCCGCGAGAGTGTCGTTTAAATTCAAAGCAGAATAAGTGGTCAAAAGCTCCTTGCGGTTGCTACCTCCGTATATAAGACTGCTATTAAGACTCAAAAGTCCACAGCTTGGCGACCTGAGAAGCCTCCCATCGTCTGCTGCCTTCGTCACTTCGGAAGAGAATATGCCCGCAAGGCCGAAGAGTGCCATGTTGGCAAGTGCCATGAGGACGAAAGGAAAGGTCCGTAGAAACGGTCTCAGAGCGTCCTTTCGCCAATACCACATCAATTGAGTCATCTGCCATACCGCTCCTCCAGCAGTGCTATCATTGCGGAAGGTGATTTGCTGCTGGTGATGCAGACCATCTTCGGAGTTCTGGCTGCATCGAGATTGGTGGAGTACATAGCTAGTTATCCTCCAGGACGCAGCGCCTGCTATCGTCACAAACATACTGAGGAAAGCTGTGAGTAGACCGCCGTCGCGATCTGATAGAGTAATAGTTGACCCGAGTACAAGGCCGTGCGACCAGTTGATCCAGTGGCCAGTGTAAATGTAGGAACCCACTAATTGCGCCATGATCGTACGCACTGCAAGATTAAGCCTAACTTCAGCGAAGACAAAATGCTAGCACTACTCATAAAAAGGTACCGCTTCGGCGTAAAAGCAGGATGTGGAGCTTATCAGGGAATATTGTCAATGGATGTCCAAGTCTTCGTCGCTAGGGTCTATCGCCGGATTTTTTAGCGTGTGCAGTTTCAATGCGATTGGCATGTGATGAGGAGGAAATTACTTGGCGTCCCCGTCATAGTTATATAATAAGGTCTTGGCTAGTAGTATTACCTATTACATTTATTTAGATTATTTATAGTAGTATATATATATAAATTTAGAGTCTAATTAATATTAATTATTATTATTTCTAGGTATATAAGTTTACTTTTAGAATAGTATATCTAGTATTAATTAACTAATCCCCTTTTCTAGTAATTATAATATAATTAATAAGTTATAATCTTTTACCCCTATTAAAGAAGTATTTAAAGATAATACTCTATTAATCGTAATTATTAAGGGATTATATAATTAGATATATCCCTATATTATTTTATATACTTATTATAAGTTTAGGAAAATAGTTTTTAATATTAATAATAAAGTCTATTAATTAGTTTTTAAAGCACTTAGAAGTACTTTCTCTAACTAGAGAAATAAAAAGTTATAACTCTTAAAGAGTTACTAGAATTTTAAATAGCTAGCCTAGTATTATTATTATTAGGGTTAGAGGTAGTAATACCTATATTAGCTAAAATAATAATACTATTAGGAATAAGGATACTATTTAATAGTATAAGTAGTATAATTAGGTAGCTTTATATATTAGAAGAGGAGCTCTCTAGAGACCTTAATATCCTTATATAGCTTAAGAGGTTTTATATAAGGCTTTAAGGGAAAGCTATTAACTAGTTAGCTTATATACTAAAGGTAGCTAAGATTCTTAGTAAAGAAGGAATTAATTATAAGAATAAAAAAGATAAAGAGACTGTTATTACCTTACTTAAAGAAGAATTTCCTAGAGAGGCTTAAAATATTAGGTTTAATATTAATATAATAGACTAAATTAAGGTACTTTATTAAACTTATAATAAGGGCCTAGAGGCTTATTTTAAGTATATAGAATAACTCCTAAAGATAATAGGAGGTAGAGATTAAGTAGAAGAGATAGCCTCTAATATATTAAGTATACTAGAAAAGTATTAGCTTACTAATATAATTTATAAATAGATCTCTAGCCTTATAAACTAAAATCTATAACTTAGAATATTAGAATATAAGTTAGAAATAAATAGATTACTATATAAAGTATTTAAGAAAGCTTAGGTATATATAGAAATCCTATTTATACTTAAGGATTTTATAGTAAAGAACTATTAGTAATAGGAGCTAGAGGAATTTAAAGTATTTTATATAATAGTAGTAGTAAATAATAGTAATATAATCTAAGTATTTATATCTATAATAACTAGGCCTTAATATTAGGACTAAAATAGAATATTATAAGATATAGTATTTTACCCCTAGAATAATAACCGCCTAGGCTAATTAATAGTAAACTTAAATATATACTTTAGATAAGATAAAGGTAATTATAATATAACTAGAGTTCCTCTTAAAGTATATAATAACTTATAGCTAGTAGTAGCCCCTTTAAAGTAGATAGTAGTACTACTAGTAGTAAGTACTAGAAATAGCCTTATACTAAATTCTTAGTTTAATCCCTAGTTATTATTAGGGTAGTAACCCTTATAAAACTATAAGACTAGGAATAGATATAGCTTATAAGATTTATATAAAAACCCTAGATAATAGGATAGAAACTAAAGGCTACTTATAAGGCTAAGAACTAATTTTCTATAAGGTAGTAGGCTAATATAAATAAGGGATATCTACCTAAAGTTTATTCCTAATAAATTATATAACTAAAAGATATTAATAAACTTATAAGTAAATAGCTTAAAGTTATAAGAACCTTAGAAGTATAATAGTAAAAAGCTATATCTAAAATATAATAAACTTAAATATACTAGTCTAGAGTATATAAATCCCCCTCTATTAAAGGAGGAATAGTACTAGATTAGAAAGGAATTAGAGGACTATTAGGTAAAGTAAAAAGCTTATAAGGAAATAAAGGAGGTATAAGCTAATCTATTCTATCTCCCTACCTAATATCTTATATAATAAAATATATAATAAAGCTATAATATTAATAATAGGTCTTATTAGAAAGTTATAAGGTAGATACTATTATTATAAAATAATATTATTTTATACCTTATCTTATTAGGAAAATTACTAGAAGTTCTAGATTTAAAGATTAAAGAATTAGAAGAAGAGGGGAATTCTTAAATACCCTATTATAATTTAGTATTTAAAGATATTAAGCTAATAGGTTACTTAATAAATTTAAATACCCTAATACTTAGTAATTTTATAATAATACTCTTAGAGTATATAATACCTATTTAAGTATAAAGAGAAGGAAGAATAATAAGCTTAAAGAGGAAGGGTTACTACTACTAGTAATTAAAGGGAAAACTTAGAGAAAAAGAACTCCTATTAGAAAAATAAGAGTTAAGAAAGAATTATTAATAGTTTATAAATTAATTAGAAAATCTTAACTAGATATTAATTAGATATTAGTAAATATAATAATATTATTATTAATAATTTATATATTATAAATCTCGCTATTCTTTAGAAAAGAATTATAAAGACTTAGTTAGGCCCTTAAGAAAAAGGGGAAGAAGAAAATAATTAAAGACCTAGATATTAATATTAGGGTAATAAAAATATTTATAATATAATATATTAATAAGAAGAGTAGGTTTATACTTCTAGGGAATAGAAGTATAGGTTTATACTACGCGTTATTAAAGACTTTATAATAATAGTTCTATAAAATTATATATAAAGAGATAATAGTATAAGCTATAAATATAGTTATTTAAAAAATAGGTAGAAAAAGAATACTTATTCCTATATAATATATTAAGGTAGATTAAAGATCTAATATAATTATTATAAACCTATTATTAATATTAGTTATAAATTTACCTATCTATTCTATCTTAGAGTTTAGAAGTAAAAGGGTTATTATATTAATAATAAATAGTAAAGATAGTAAACTTAGATATTAAATACTTTTCTAGCTTAATATAACTAGAATTAAAAGGGAGTAATAGGTATTTATCTCCCTTATAAATAATCCTAGTATTACTATTTTACTTAAGCTCCCTTAGCTCTAGTTAGTAGATACTAAGATAAGTATTATAAAGGGTAAGTTAGATCTAGGTAATATAAAGAAGTATAAGATAATAAAAAGGATTTATCCTATTAAAATTAAGACTATCTTAATAGTAATAGAAATTACCCTAGAAAAGTATTAGCCTTTAAAGCTAATAGTAGAAGATATTATTAAAGGTAATAAGATTATTAATTTATATACTTCTAATAATAACTTAGAGAGTCTTTTAAAGGAGTCTAGTAATAAGAGTAGTAATAAAGATTTTAAATTAAAATCTAATAATAGAGTTAAAAAATTAGGAAACTAGAATATCTCTAGAATAATATTAAAACTCTAAGGAATAAAGAAGGAAGTAGATCTACTTATACCTCCCCTTAAATACTAAAGCCTTAGAAGGAATACTTTAATAAGTATATAAATAAACGTAGAGTAAGTAATAACTTTTAAGTCTATTATATAAATATTAAAACGCGGATAGTATTTTAAGAAATATTAAAATATAAATATATCTCCTAGGATATAGAGTATATATATTTACTCTATTAAGATAAGGATAAGTATATAAAAAGGTATAGAGTTACCCTTATAACTTATAATAATATAGTTTTATATAATAATAAGGGGAATTTAAAGTTCTTTATAAGTTAATAGGTAATCTATTAACCTATTAATTATTTAGAAAGTTTTAAGTTACTCCTAAAATAGGCGAGAAATAAAGGAATTATACTTAAGGAAGTAATCCCTAGTAATAATACTAAGTTATAGCTATTATAACTAATCTAGATATATAGGGATATTAGAGTTAAAGAGGTTAAAGAGATCCTAGTAATTAATCTTATAATATATAAGATTATACCCTATAATAGATTAAAGCTATATAAGGCTCTCTAAAAATATTTTATAAATAATAAAGAATAGTAACTATAAAAGATAGTAGAATAAGGTATAAAAGTAGGTTATTATAAGAGGTATATAATAATAAATAAAAGGGTATCTTAATAGAATACTAGAGCTATCCTAGTTAATAAGGAGGGAAAGGTTAAACTACGCCTAATATTTAATTATTATTTTATATATAAGGATCTAGCGGGATCTTATATAAAACTAGTAGTAAAAGTTTATAATTTATTAGGACTACTTACGTATACTATATTCTTTTAAGTAGATATTAAGTATAAATACTAGGTAATATCTATATATTTAGAAGATAGATATTTTCTAGTATTTAATATCCTAGAGATTAGCTAGTTATAGCTAATAAGGATACCTTAAGAGATAAGAACTTTATTATTTATATTTATAAAATTAATAAATATTACCCTTAAGCCTATCCTATTACCTAGTCTAGAGCTATTACTATTATAAAGTAATAGGCTATATAAGTAATAAAAGGTAGTATTCTATATTAATAATATCTTTAATACTTATAACTTATAAGAGAGATAATTTAGATTCCTCTAAGATTACTTCTTCCTAAGAATATTATAATCTTAACTAAAGCTTTTATTTTCTAAACTTCTATTAAGAATAATTAAGGTTAAGGCCTTAGGTAAGATATATAAAATTAGTAGATATATATAAATTAAGCTAGTAACTACTAAGAAGATAAAGAACTAGCTAAGACCTTAAGAGGTTAATAAAGTTTATAGATTTCTAGGGATATACTAAGATAGTAAAGCCTCTTTTAAGGCTAATAAGTAATATTAAATAAATATAAAGGGAGTTAGAAGAGCTCTTATTTTAAGTAATAAAGAAATTATATACTATTACTAAAGTATTATTTTTATAAGATCTAATATTTAAGATTTATATATTTAGTAATATATTAGGTTTTAGTAGAGGTTACTATATAAGGTAATTATAGAATAGTAAATAAAGGTTAATAATATATAATTTATTTACCTTTAATAAATTAGAAAGGAATTATAATATATATTAAAGAGAGCTAAGAGCTATTATCTACTTTAGATAGAAATTCTCTTATATAATAAGGGCTAATAAATCCTTAATAATTTAAATAGATTATAAACTATTAATAGGCTTTATAAATACTAAGTTTTATAAGGATATCTTTACTAGGTAGGTTATAAAGCTTAGATAGCTATATATATAACTTAAATATATTTAAGAGAAGGAGAATATAGTTATTAATAGCCTTTCTTAAGTAATTTTTAATAATATAAACTATAAGATAGATAATCTAGTAAGGAATTTATTAAAGGAAGTAGAGAAGTATTAAGATAATAAGGTATAATTCTAGAAATCTAGAAAGGGTAGCTATACCTATATACTAAAGTAACTTAGTAAGGAGGATTATATAAAGAGAATTTAAAGGTAAAGAGAGGAGGTAGTTATTTAGACTATTAGGTAGATAATAGTTACTATTATTAATATAGAGGTAGGGCTATCTATCCCTATAATACTAGTTATAGTTAATAGGGAAATACTAGATACTCTACCTTAAGGATTTATTATTTTATTTCTAAAGGACTATCCTAAGTTATATAAGGTAGATTATAAGAATAATAACTAGTATATAAATATATATTACTTTTATACTTAATAGAAGAAACTAAAAAATCTAAATAAATAAGAGATAAGTACTTTTAAAAAGAAGGCTTTCTAATTTATATTTAATAGTTATATAAGTTAATTAGTATATAAGTTTAAAGATTAAAGAACTATATATATTATAAAGGGAGAGGTAAGTACCTTATTATAAGATATTTATAATAGGAGTAGATATTTCTTTATAAAAATTATTATAAATAAAATCTATAATATTATTTATTAGCCTAGTATAATAAAGGATATTATATAATATATTAAAGGGTATCTACTATATATAAAATAGGTAAATACGGCTAGAATAGTACTACTATTATTAATCTAGATTATAAAGCTATTCTAGCTATTAAGAATAGATTATATTAGACTATTTATTACCTTAAAAAGTAAATAAAAATATATCTTAAATATTATAAATTACTTTTTAAGAGTAATATTTCTAGAGGTAATAGATTTTACTAATATAGTTACTATTATAAGAGTAACTACTAGATATCTTATAAGGGTACTAGTTTCTAATACTATTTATTTTAATAATAGGACTTACTTCCTTAATAAGGAAATATCTAGATTTCTTAGGTCCTAGAGAATTATTATACTAGAAGCTTTAAGTAGAGTAAATTACTTAGTTAGTATAATAGAAAAGTCTAATAATATCTTAATAAAGTATTTTAAGAAAAGGAGAGAAGATATTCTTAAAGAACCTTAGGATATATCTATTTAAATATTAGTAATTAATATTAACTTAAGAACTATTAACTATCTAAGCTATTTACCCCTTAAAATTCTATATAGAATCTAAGTAATAGGAGTATTTAAATAAGGTATATAAATTAGTAAATACCTTAAAAAGTTAATAATACTTAATTCTAAGGAAATACTACTAAATTATTTAGGAGTTTATAATAAAAAGGTTAGATATTAAAGAATTAATTCTCTATTAATCTATTTATATAAAGGACCTAATAAAAATAAGATATAATAAAGGGATAACTCTTACTAAGTTATTATAATATAATTAATAGGTTATAAAAAATAATACTTAAATTAATAAACTAAAATTATCCCTAAGATAGATAGGGCTATTTATAATAGTAGGTTATATTAATTAATTAATTATACTCTTATACTAGCTAAAAAGCTAATAAGGGTAGGCTATTTAAGGGTATATATTACGTATATATTATTCGGGGAGAAACCCTACTATAGGGATAAAAACTCTATCTAATAATTACGGTTCTCTTAACTATTTACAGCTCCTTCCCTCCCCCCCCTAGCAGGCCTACTACTAGGGAGGTAGTAGAGGGGTTAGGTTTACTACCTATTATACTAAAGTTTTATTTATAAGTAAAACTTCTTTTCCTTATCTAGGGCCTAGCCCCTTTCTCTTTTCTATCTCTACCGGCTATTCTTAATCTAATCCGTTTAGCGTAACGGATAAATCCTTATAACGGATAATTTCTTATAATCCCAGTTATAACGTCTGTAATAGGGAGGGTATATATATAAAGGGAGGTAATAGAACTAGTACTTACCTACTAGTCTATTAGTACTAGGTACTACTAAGTAAGAAGGCTAGCGGCCCTAGCGTACTTATAGACTATTAGGTAGGAAGGCTAATATCTATATATCTTTATACGGGTTAGGCCTCTACTACCTACTACTATATTATAGGGACTACCTAGGTACGGCTAAGTATCCCCCCGTTATATAGTAGTAAGGTAGCGGATACCTAGTATATTTACCGCGGTTATATCAGCCGCTACTATTAAGGTATATGCGTGTATAGAAGATAATAGGTACTATTAGCTAACTAGACCGGCAGCCCTATCGCACTTATAAGCTATTAGGTGAGGAGTCTAATACCTACGTCCTATTTCAGGTTAAGTGCCTACTACCTGTAGCCGTACCGCAAGGACTACCTAGGAAGGGGACTAGAGTATCCTCGCCGCCGTACGGTAGTAATAGCGGTAGTATATACCTAGTATACTATCTAGCTTACGCTCGATTATTAAGAGGAAGGAAGGGCTAGCTCTATAGTATTACTATCTTTTTATTATACTATTATTATCTATATATACTATAACTACCTTAAGGTAGGTAGACTTAAGCTACCTAGACCGTACGGAGCGGAATCGGCTAGAGTATAAGGACGTGGCCTTGTAAGAGACCTTATAGCGGGTATAGGTATAGAAGTACTATATATATCCTATAATACTGTAGAGGCTTTATATCGGTAGTATTTCTATTATCTTATACTAGTATTACTAGTATTACTAGTATATCGCGTTTATAATACGCGTAGGGAAGCGGAGGCTATATTAAGGAGAGGTAGAAGGGTATTTATATAGTATATATTTTTTATCTATATCTATATA
>JAABUN010000722.1_pt1 | contig 82035 bp, 74 predicted proteins | sample 5559311 | NCBI WGS metagenome assembly JAABUN01 (sample SAMN10711877, study PRJNA513370) | rock metagenome | isolation source: Antarctica rocks | place: Antarctica: Victoria Land, Siegfried Peak sud
TGCCGCTTACCGATGCCGCTTACCGATGCCGCTTACCGATGCCGCTTACCGATGCCGCTTACCGATGCCGCTTACCGATGCCGCTTACCGATGCCGCTTACCGATGCCGCTTACCGATGCCGCTTACCGATGCCGCTTACAGGGGCCTCCCCTACGAGTCAACCCGATCGGGTGCTTCGACCGCGGTCGGCATGACGGCGAGGATCGCAACCATCCCCGGCGATCCACCCGGCGCGGTGGGGGATAACGTGACCGCCCATTTTCCCGGTCTCCCGCTCTGATTTCACATCCCCAGACTCCACAATCGATTCAGGGGACAACGGGTTCGCCAGCCAGCCGGAAACGACCCGGTCCCCAAACGCGAATCAGGAGGCAGGAGGATGGGAATCGTCATGACGCAACAGACCGCCGAACCGCCATCGGCATCCGCTACGGCGTCGCTCGTCGAACAACTGACCAACGCCGAGGCCGTCGAGAAGCAGCTTCTGGAACACTGGGAAGAATACGCCGTCTTGCGCGACAAGCTGGCCGAGCTGCGGGCGAGCCAGGACTCGCTGCGGTTCATTCTGGAGGGCGTCAAGTCGGCTCGATCCACCGGACAGGGGCTCGACGCAACTCTCGCGCTCCTGATCAACGGCCATGCCGGGATCAGAGAGGACGACGCGTGGCGGGAGCGAGTCTGGACGCTGGCTCGCGAGGCCGTCGCCGAAGTGCTCATCAACACCGCCCTCCACAGCGGGGCGACCTCGACCAACGCCGGGCTCAAGCGGCACGCGGACTGGCTGCTGATCTCCGTCGCCGACAACGGCCGGGGGGGAGCGGCAATCGCGCCAGGTGGCGGGCTGCATCTGATTCAGGAGCGGGTCCGCCTTGGCGGCGGGCTCTTCTCGCTGGACAGCCAGGCGGGAACCGGCACGACGGTGACGATCGCCCTCCCGCTCGTCGAGCCAACCGCGGCGCCCGCCCCGCACGACCAGGGACACTAATTTCCAGTGGAATCGACCCGTCTGCCCAGTGCTCATCACTGGGTCCGGGGAGATGTGCGCTCCGCTCGCCCACCTAACGTGTCACGAGGAATCACCCATGGCCAAGCTCTCGCTTTCACCTCGAACGCTCGCGCGCTCCAGCGCCCACCATCCGTGGCGCACGATCCTGACCTGGATCGTCTTCCTCGTCGCGATCACGCTGCTGTCGTCGCAATTCGGTGCGGCGTCCAGCAATGACGACTCCGAAGGCTTCACGAACAACCCGGAGTCGGTGGTCGGTGACGATCTGATCAACGCGCACTTCCCGAGCGACGACCGGGCGTCCGAGAACCTGGTCGTGCATTCGGCGTCGCTGACTGTGGATGACCCGGGATACCGCGAGGTCGTCGACGGGACGCTCGCCAGCCTCCAGACGTGGAGCGCGGACATCGCCTCGATCACGAACTACTACGAGCTGGCGGCGGCGAACGCGCCGGAAGCGGCGTCGCTCATCTCCGAAGACCGGCGCTCGCTGATCATTCCGGTCACGTTCGCCGAGCCGTGGGACGCCTATGAGACCCGTGCCGCCGACTTCATCGACAAGGCTCACGCCGCCCGCACCGCCGAGGTCGAGGTCTACGCCGTCGGCGACCTGAGTGGAAACGAGACGTATGGCACGATCGCTGACGAGGATCTGGGCAAGGAAGTCAGCGTCGGCCTGCCGGTCGCCGGGGTCGTCCTGGTCGTCGTCTTCGGCGCGCTGGTGGCTGCGTTTATGCCCTTGGTGATCGGGATCGTGGCGATCGTGGCGGGGGCCGGGATCGTCGCGCTGCTGGCGAATGTGCTCGCCGTCGACGATTCCACGACCGTCGTGATGAGCATGATCGGCCTCGCCGTCGGGATCGACTACGCGCTCTTCTACTTCGAGCGGTTCCGCGAGGAGCGGCGTCACGGCGCGCTCAGGATCGACGCGATCGAGCGGGCCGGCGGCACCGCTGGGAAGGCCGTGCTGTTCTCCGGCGCGACCGTGATCTTCGCGCTCGGCGGTCTCCTGCTGATGCCGATCACCGTCTTCCAGGCGATCGGCGTCTCGGTTGGGGTCGTCGTCGTGATCGCCGTCGCCGCCGCCCTGACGCTGCTGCCCGCGATCCTGCGGCTGGTGGGCGATTGGGTCAACGTCCCGCGGTTCGGAATCATCCGCAAGCTGCGCCGCCAGGACCGGACCGGTGTGATCGAGTTCGAGGACCGGCGCGGCACCGGAATCTGGGGTCACCTCGCCACGCTCGTGATGCGGCGTCCGGTCGCGTCGATCCTGGTCTCCGTCGCGATCCTGATCGCTTGCGCCGTGCCAGTCTTGACGATGCAGCTCGGCCAGGCATCCTACGAGAGCCTGCCGGACACCGACTTCAAGCGCGGCTACACGATCCTCGCCCGCGACTTCGACGCCGGGCTCGACGCGCCGATCGTGATGGCGGTGGAGGGGCAGGCGTCCGATCCGTCCACCACGGCGGGGGTGGCGGCGCTGGTAGGCACGCTCGAAGGTGATGATCGCTTCGGCGCGGTGACGAAGACCGTCAGTGAGGACGGGCAATTGACACGGATCGAGGCGATCACGCACGGCGACCCGTTCTCGAAGGACAGCGAAGGACTCGTCTCCGAGCTCCGCGACGAAACCATGCCCCGAGCATTCGGAGCGGACGCTGGCGCGGTTCACGTCACCGGCGCCTCCGCGTTCTCGGTCGATTTCAATGCTGTGCTGGCGGACAACCTGCCGGCCGTGTTCGCGTTCGTGCTCGGGCTCAGCTTCCTCCTGCTGATGGTGGCGTTCCGCTCGATCGTGGTGCCGGTCAAGGCGATCGTGCTCAACTTGCTCTCGGTGGGGGCCGCCTACGGGATGGTCGTGGCCGTCTTCCAGCACGGCTGGGGTGCGGACCTGTTCGGATTCACCCAGGTCGAATCGATCACCAACTGGCTTCCGGTCATGCTCTTCTGCATTCTGTTCGGGCTGAGCATGGATTACCACGTCTTCCTGCTGAGCCGGATCCGGGAGCGCTACGACCGCACTCACGACAACGACGAAGCGGTGGCCTTCGGCCTCCAGTCGACGGGCAGGATCATCACCGGCGCGGCGCTGATCATGGTCGCGATCTTCGGGACGTTCGCGACCGGTCGGCTGACCGACATCCAGCAGATGGGATTCGGGCTCGGCTTCGCGATCCTGCTCGACGCGACGCTGATCCGGACCGTGCTGCTGCCGGCGACGATGAAGCTGCTGGGGGACAGGAACTGGTATCTGCCCCGTTGGCTGCGGTGGCTGCCTGACCTGCGTGTCGAAGGCGACCTTGCGCCGGTCAGCCTGCCGATGCCCGGCGCGCCCACAGAGCGAGCCGGGACGGGGAGCCCGGCGCGGGAACCGGGAGCGGTCGCTTCGCAGGCGTACGAATAGCCGCCGTCAGCCAACGCTCGCATACCGGTCTGGAAACATCCCGGATCGGTATGCGGGCGTCACGAGATGCTGACACGAGTCCATGCTCACCCCCTTGACCTTGTCCCTGGGGCAAGCCCCAAAGTGCAGATGGCGGACGAGAGGCGTTCGCCGGTGAGGAGGCAGGATGCGCGGCGACGAGAGCGACGGCGAGAAACGGCCCGGCCAACCGCTGGATCCACGGTTGACGATCGGGCAGTTCTCACGCCGGTCGCTGCTCTCGCCCAAGGCGCTCCGCCTGTACGATCGGCAAGGGTTGCTGGTCCCGGACGAGGTCGATCCAGAGACGGGATACCGCCTCTACCGCGAGAGCCAGCTGGCCGAAGCTCGCCTGATCGGCCGCCTGCGCAAGCTCGAGATGCCGCTGGCGGATGTCGCCATCCTGATCGCCGCCACCGGGGAGCGTCGGGGTGACGCGCTGGTGGCTTGGTGGGATGCGGTCGAGCGGCGCCTGGCCGGGCGGCGGGAGCTGCTGGTCTACCTCCTCATCGAGCTCGCCGGCAAGGAAAGGAACTTCGACATGTACGACATCCAGGAACGCGATATCCCCGAACAGCTCTTGCTCACCGAACAGCGGCATACCACGGTCGATGGCCTTCAGGATTGGATGGGCGCGACCATGGGCCGGATGTGGGAGATCGCTCCCCGGTTCGGCGGTATTACCGGCCCAGTGCTGGCCATCTATCATGGCGAGGTCAACGAGGATAGCGACGGCCCGGTCGAGATCTGCGCTCCGATCAGCCCGGACGGCGCGACCCGGCCCGACGTCCCGACCCGGATCGAGCCGGCCCACCGCGAGGCCTACACGCGCATCCGCAAGTCGCAGGTCGAGTTTCCCCAGATCCTTGCCGCCTACGATGCGGTCGATCAATGGATCAAAAAGAACGGAAAGACCATGACCGGCTCCCCGCGAGAGGTCTACTTCGCCGACTTCATGCACGCCGGACCGGACGACGAGGTCGTCGACATCGCCTTCCCGATCTCCTAGCCGCCCGGCAAGGGTTGTCAGCCTGGTCCCGCATCCGGGCTTATTCATCACCCAGCCCTTGGCAGCGGCGAAACGAGGTCCAAGCGTCGTAAGGGATCATCGTTGGGAGAAGGCACCACGAAGACGATCGGACCGTCCGGACCGACCTGGGCCGAACGACTGTGCTCTGCCGCCGCTTACGGATGCCGCCTACCGGGCCGTCCCTCACGAAACGGAGAACGTGATGCATTCGTAGGGGAGGCCCCTGTGGCCTCCCGCGGATTTCAGCGACCCGTCTCGTGCATCGGAGATTCTCCGGTATTGTGCGGGAGGGACGAAACGGAGCCAATGCCGACCGCCGGGAGCCATCAATGCCGCGTGCCGATGCCGCCTACTGGGCCGTCCCCAAGAATGAGGAAGTTTGCGAACGACGGGATGGGTCCCAAGCTGGCCCCGGGGAGGCCACAGGGGCCTCCCCTACAAGCGTGGGGCACTTCCGCCGGCGATGCGGCTGCCCGACGTAACTGCTGGAATGACAGTGAGCGGGCACAACCTCTGAAAACCCCTCCTGGCTTGCGAGTCAGCGATAACCACCAGCCATCAACGAAATGCCGGTCCGGAAACATTCCGGACCGGCATTCTCGCGTCTCTGGACCAAACCCGGACGGGTCTACACGTACTCGCCGAGCCAGGCCAGGGTATCGTCCCACGCGACGAGCGCCTGCTCGTCGTTGTACCGTGGCCCGGTGTCATTGTGGAAGGCGTGCTCGGTGCCGGGGTAGACGTTGATCTGGAAATTGATCCCGGCTTCGGTCAACGCCGCTTCCAGCTCGTCCCGGCCCTCGTTCGCGAAGTCACCCGGATCCTCGGCGTAGACGCCGAGCACGGCGGCCTGGATGTTCGGGACATCCTCGAGGGGCGGGGGAGGTCCGTAGAAGGGGACGGCCGCCTTCAGCTCGGGCACGAGTGTCGCGGTGCGCCAGGTGATGCCCCCGCCGAAGCAGAAGCCGATCATCCCGATCCGGGCACTATCCACCCCCTCGACGGTTTCATAATGCGCGAGCGCCGCCTGGAAATCGCCGGTATGGCGGGCAGGATCGACGTTGGTGAGGATCGCTGGAATCTCGTCCGCCGAATTGACCGCCGTGCCGCCTTCGCGACTGACGAGATCCGGCGCCACGGCGACATAGCCGGCCACGGCCAGGCGCCGGGCGACATCCCGGATGTGGTCGGTCAGGCCCCGGTTCTCGTGGCACACCAGAATCAGGGGCAGGCCACCCCCACCGGCCACGGGTGTCGCCTCCGGCGTGCTGGAGGCCGGAGTGGCGGCGGCCGGTGTCGCGTCGCCGGAGGGAAAGACCTCGTAGGCGGTGATCGCGGCGCCATCGCTGTCGTAGGTGATCTCGGTCGCGCGGATCGCCGGGTCGCCTTCGGGAACGGAACGCGAGCTGAGGGGCGTCGGCGATCCCTGCCGGACGAGCTTCATCGGCTCGGTGGCGTCTCCGGCACGGACGCCGAGCGTCGTCAGCATCGTGGCCGCGGCGGCGACCCCGCCGGTGATGTGGAGGACACGCGCGACCATGTCGCGACGGGACATCAGGCCGTCGTTGTAATCATCGACGAATTCGTGGACGAGGTAGTTCTGGAACTGGTTCAACTCGCGCAAGGATGGCTCCATTTCCGAATGACACGGGATGCGAAGGCGAACAGGAAACGGGTGACGCCGCTCTTCGATCCGGACCCGCCAGAAGCGCGCCATCGCACTCCCGCGCGGTCCCAACATTCGGCGTCAGGGGATCATGATTCCGCACGAGCGGTGAGGCTATTCCCCACCTTCGCATTCACGACGCCATGTCGCGGCTTTCCGGTGCCCGCCACGATTGTTGGCCGAGGCGGCGGGCGCCGTGCCTATGTGCGACAATCCGGCAGGGAACGACCTGTACGTACGACAGGATGCGGCAGTTGAGCCGTTAGGGCATCGTGCACAGATGCGGTGCCGTTTGGCACTGGGTCGAGCCGGCCAGCACGGGGGAGAGGCACTGGTACAATGCTGACCATTCGCGTTGGAGACATTTCTTTCACCGCGCGATTCGAGGAGGAGCTGGCGCCGCGCACCGTCGCCGCGTTCCGGACGCTCCTCCCGTACCGGCAGAAGCTGATCCAGGCACGCTGGAGCGGGGAGTCGGGCTGGATCCCGCTGGGAGACTTCGAGCTTGGGGTCGGAGTCGAGAACGCGACCAGCTACCCGGCGGCGGGCGAGATCCTGTTCTATCCTGGGGGCTTCAGCGAGACCGAGATCCTGTTCCCCTATGGCCGAACCTGTTTCGCGAGCACGCTCGGCCAGCTCGCGGGCAACCACTTTCTGACGATCGTGGACGGCAACGAGCAACTGAGGGAGGTGGGACGGCGCATCACCTGGGAGGGCGCGCAGGATATCGTGTTCGAGCCCGCCACGGGAGCTTGAGCGGCAGGTCCAGGCCCAATTGTCACTCTTTCCTGCCGTCATCCAGAGGGAGCGCAGCGACCGAAGGATCACCCGGCGATGGGCCGCATCCGCCAACAGGCAATGGCGCAGCCATTGAGCGAATGCGGCCCATCAAGCCCTGCGGGATTGCCTGTTGAGCCGGTCCGCGCAGCGGATGCAACCGGCGGTAAGCGACCCCGTCGGCTCCGCCGACATGCGCTTCGCGCGGGGATTCACAATAGGCGATTCCGAAGGAGTCGAGCGGATGCGGCCCATCGCTACGCTCTGAATGACGATGAGCGCCTGACGAATATCGTCGCGCAGATCGTCTGAGACCTAACGACATTCATTATCGAAGGAGAGACAAGCCCATGACGTCGATCAAGGCCGCCCACGAACGGATCGCCAACGAAGCCCGGAGCCGGATCAGCCGCCGCTCGTTCACGATCGGAACCGGCGCCGCCGCGCTGACGCTGACGACCGCTGGAGCGGCGGGGGCCCAGGGCACGCCCGCCGCGACCCCTCCGGCGACACCCGCTGGGAGCGTCCAGGCGTCGCCGGTCGCGACGCCCGGCCGGCCACTCAAGGTAGCCTTCGTCTACATTGGGCCGACGGCGGACCTCGGCTGGACCTATGCCCACGATCAGGGCCGGCTTGCGCTCGCCGCGGCGCATCCCGAGGTCGCGACCGTCTACGCCGAAAACATTCTCGAGGCGCAGGCCGAATCGGAGCCAGCGATCCGGGGCTTCGCGGAGCAGGGCCAGGATCTGATCATCGCGACCTCCTTCGGCTACGGCCCGGCGGTGCTGGCGGTCGCGCCCCAGTTTCCGGACACGCAGTTCATTCACATCTCCGGCTACCAGACGGCCGAGAACGTCTCCACCGGGTTCGGCAAGATCGAAGAGCCGCGCTACGTCTCCGGATTTGTCGCTGGCAAGATGTCTCCCACCGGGAAGCTGGGGTACGTCGCGGCGTTCCCGATCCCGGAGGTGCTGCGGGGAATCAACGCCTTCACGCTCGGGGTTCGGGCGGCCAACCCGGAAGCGACGGTGCAAGTGGTCTGGACCAACACCTGGTACAACCCGGCAACCGAACGGACCGCCGCGGAAGCCCTCCTCGATGGCGGCGCCGACGTGATCGCCCAGCATCAGGACACCCCGGCGCCGCAACAGGCCGCTGAGGCCGCGGGCAAGTTCAGCGTCGGCTACAACGTCGACATGTCGTCGCAGGCGCCCGCCGCCGTGCTGACCGGCCCGGTCTGGAACTGGGGCGCGTATTACATCTCCGCCGTCGAGCAGATTCAGGCGGGGACGTGGTCGACGAACCAGTACTGGGGAAGCTGGCAGGAGGGCGTGGTCGACCTCGCGCCGATCGCCGGGTTCGTGCCGCCCGAGGTCAGGACGGAGGCCGAGGCCATGGCCGACGAGTTCCGCGCCGGCACCCGGAGCAACGCCACGATCTTCAGCGGCCCGCTCGCCGATCAGGACGGGGCCGAGAAAGTTGCCGCCGGCGTGAGCATGACCGACGAGGAGATCCTGACGATGGACTGGTTCGTCGAGGGCGTGCTCGGCTCCGCGAAGGGCTGAGTAGAGTGTCCAGGCTGGTCGTCATTCTTTCTTCGTCATCCAGAGGGACGGTCCCCAATAGGGGATTGCGGAGCAATCCAGCGGATGCGGCCCATCGCGTTGCGTCGGGATAAACTCCGCGACCGACGGATCCCAACAGCTGTGTCGGACGCGCTTCGCGCGCGACACAGCTGTTGGGATTCATCGCTACGCTCTGAATGACGAGTTGCCTTGGACAGACCACTGTTTGCGTCACGTTCCGGCATCGAATCCGGTCCTGATCGGGAGCTCTCTTCCTTGAACGAGACGCCAGGCCCATCCCACGCGCGGTCCGAGCGTCACCGAGCGGATTCCCCGGCGCCGACATCCGCCGAGGCGGTCTCACTGATCGCGGTCACGAAGCGCTTCGGCCCGGTCGTGGCGAATGACAACGTGACGTTCACCGCCCATCGCGGCGAGGTCCACGCCCTCGTCGGTGAAAACGGGGCCGGCAAGTCGACGCTGATGAGCATTCTGGCCGGGTTATACCGGCCGGATGCAGGCACACTCCGGATCGACGGCGAGGCGGTCGAGCTGCGCTCGCCAGCGGACGCGATCGGGCGCGGCGTCGGCATGGTTTATCAGCACTTCATGCTTGTCGACTCGCTGACCGTCGTCGAGAACGTGATGCTCGGCGCGCGCCGGTCAAGCTTGTCGTCAGGCTTGCGTTCAGGCGTTCAATCGGCCTTGCGACTCCGGACGCGGGAGGTGGAGCGAAGCCTGGCCGAGCTGAGCGCCCGCTACGGGCTCGGGATCGACCCGCAGGCCCGGGTCTGGCAGCTCTCCGTTGGCGAGCGGCAGCGGGTTGAGATCATCCGCCTTCTCTATCTTGGCGCGCGCATTCTCGTCCTTGACGAGCCGACGGCGGTGCTTACCCCCCAGGAATCGCACGGCCTGCTCCGGACCCTGCGAGGCATGGCGGCGGAAGGGTTCTGCGTGATCTTCATCTCCCACAAGCTGGACGAGGTCGAAGCGGTCGCCGACCGGATCACGGTGCTCCGCCACGGCGCGGTGGTGGCGACAGTCGGTGCCAGGGACGCGAACCGGCGCAACTTGGCCCGGATGATGGTCGGGCGCGAGTTGGCTGGAACCCTGCTCCACGACGAAGAGGTCGCCGCGCACACGATAGGCGATCCGGTGCTCGCGATCGCCGGATTGTCGGCGCGCAACGACAAGCGGCTCACCGCGCTTTCCGGGGTCTCGCTGGAGGTCCGCGCCGGGGAGACGCTCGGCATCGCCGGTGTCGCCGGGAACGGTCAGCGCGAGCTTGCCGAGGTCATCACCGGGCTGCGGAGGGCGGAGGGCGGACACGTTCGCTTGGGTGGGGACGACATCACGAATCGCTCGCCGCGTGAGATCGCGAAGGCGGGCGTCGCGCACGTCCCCGAGGATCGGCTGGGGACCGGGCTCGTCGGCGGGCTCGATGTGGCGAGCAACGCGATCCTGCGTGCCTATCGCGAGCGCCCGATCGCCAGGGGGGCGTTTCTCGGCTCCCGCGCGATCGGGCGATTCACCGACGGGCTGATCGGCGCGTACGATATCAAGCCTCCGAGCAGGCGGACGCGGTTGCGCGATCTTTCCGGCGGCAACCAGCAGAAGCTGCTGATCGCCCGCGAGCTGAGCGGCGAGCCCCGGCTGATCGTGGCGGTGCACCCGACGCGAGGTGTCGATGTCGGCGCCTCGGAGGCGATCCATGGCGTGCTCCGGAGCCAGCGGACGCGCGGCGCGGCGACGCTCCTGATTTCGGAGGATCTCGATGAGCTGCTGGCGCTCTGCGATCGGGTGGCCGTGCTCTACGAGGGGCGGATCATGGGTATCGTGGCGGCGGCGGGCGCCGATCCGGAGACGCTTGGGCTGATGATGGCCGGAACTCCGGCGGAGCGGATCGCGGAGATGCGCCAGCGCACACTCGCTGAAACACCGTCCAGTTGAGCGCGACGCCGATCCCTGATTCGGCCCGGCGGGGCTGGCGAGGCTGGCGGGGATGGACGCTCGAACGGGCCGGCCAGTCTCGGCGGTGGGCGCATGTTGTCGTCCCGATCGCGAGCATCGTCGCCGGCCTGCTCGTCGTCGGCCTGTTGATCCTGGCCGCCGGAGAGAACCCGCTCGTCGTGTACCGGGAGATGGCGCGTGGCGCGTTCGGATCCGGCTATGGACGCTCGGAGACGCTGGTCAAGATGATCCCGCTGCTCCTGACCGGGCTCGGCGTCTCGGTCGCGTTCCGGATGCGGCTCTGGAACATCGGCGCCGAGGGCCAGTTCTACTTCGGGGCGATCTTCGCGACCTGGGTCGCGCTCTACGGACTGCCGGGCGCGGGCTCGTGGACGATCATCCCGGCGATGATGGTGGCGGGAGTCGCGGGCGGCGCGCTGTGGGCGGCGATACCGGGCGTGTTGCGCGGCTACCTCGGGGTCAACGAGACGATTACCTCGTTGATGCTCAACTACGTCGCGATCCTGTTCGCGGACTGGCTCGTCTATGGCCCCTGGAAGAATCCGGTCGGATACGGCTTTCCGGGCACCGAGACCTTTCCCGCCGCGAGCTATCTCCCGGTCTGGGGCACGTCCCGCGTGCATCTTGGGCTTGGCTTCGGCCTGGTTGCGGCGGCGGTGCTCTTCGTGGTGCTGAACCGCACCCGCTGGGGTTACGAGATCGGGGTCGCTGGAAGCAGCGAGCGCGTCGCGAGGTACGCCGGGATGGCGACCGCCCGCAACATCGTGGTTGTGATGATCGTCAGCGGCGCGCTGGCCGGGCTGGCGGGGATGGCGGAGATAGGTGGGATCGGCCATTCGCTCCAGCGCGGGCTCTCCCCCGGCTACGGCTACACCGCGATCATCGTCGCCTGGCTGGGTCGGCTCAACCCGTTCGGGATCGTGCTCGTCGCGTTCCTGCTCGCCGCGCTGCTGGCCGGGGGCGAGCAGCTCCAGCTCTCGCTCGGCCTGCCGGCGGCGATCGCGCCGATGCTCCAGGGCACGATCTTGTTCTTCCTGCTCGGGGGCGAGATCCTGACCCGCTACCGGCTCGTGCGGACGCCCGCAAGGTGAACGAGGTGCTGACGGTGGGGTTCATCACCTCCGTGCTGGCGGCGGCGATCGCGGGCGGGGCGGCGATCCTCTACGCGGCGCTGGGGGAAGTCTTCGCGGAGCGCGCGGGGGTGCTCAACCTCGGCGTCGAAGGGATGATGCTGGTCGGGGCGCTGGGGGGCGTCGCCGTCTGCACCTGGACCGGCTCCGCCGTCGTTGGGGCGCTTGGAGCAATCCTGTTCGGGGCGCTGCTGGCGGCGGTCCACGCCTTCCTGACCATCAGCTTGCGCGCCAACCAGGTCGTCAGCGGGCTCGCGCTGACGCTGTTCGGGCAGGGCGCGACCGCCTATCTCGGCGCGTCGCTGGTGGGAGCACCGCCGCCCGACCGCTTCTCGAAGCTGGCGATCCCGGTCTTGAGCGACATCCCGCGGCTGGGCGAGATCCTGTTCCGGCAGGATCTGCTGGTCTACCTGGCGTACGTGGTGGTGCCGGTGGCATGGTGGTTCATCTACCGGACGCGACCTGGGCTCGAGCTGCGGGCGGTCGGCGAGAACCCGGCGACCGCCGACGCGATGGGGCTGAGCGTCGCCCGGATCCGGTACGCCTACGTGCTGATCGGTGGGGCGCTGGCGGGACTTGGCGGCGCGGTGATCTCGCTGGCGACGAACCCCGGTTGGTCGGAGAATCTGACCGCCGGAAGGGGCTGGATCGCGGTCGCGCTGGTCATCTTCGGCACCTGGAATCCGGCGCGGGTCGCCCTCGGGGCGTTGCTGTTCGGCGCGGTCGAGGCGGGGCAGTTTCGGCTCCAGGGAGTCAACGTGCCGGTCTCGTCGTTCTTCCTGAGCATGCTGCCGTACCTGTTCACGATCCTGGTGCTGGTCGTGGCGACGCAGAGGACGCGGCGGATGCGGATCGGGCAGCCGGCGGCGCTGGGAGAAGCGTATGTCCGGGAGGAGCGGTGAGCGCTCTTCCCGTGGACGTTCAGGAAGGCGAGAGCGTCGTCGGACCATCCCTTTCCGTCTTTTCCCTGTCATCCAGAAGGATCGCCTGGCGATGGGCCGCATCCGCTCAATGGCTGCGCCATTGCCTGTGAAGCCGATCCCAGCGGCTGCATCGTGTAGCGGACAGGAACGAATCCTGGTTGGACCAGCGTCGGCTATGCCGCCGGGCGCTTCGCACGGAGATGCTTCCCTTTGGTCAGCATGACGGAAAGGGTGGGCGCTGACCGGAACGAGTGTCATCGTCACAGCGTCGCACGATGCTCCTACGCGATTCTGGCGAACACCCATGGGAGGGACCGAACCCGCGCATGAGCGATTCCAATTCCAAGCCCGACGATGAGCAGCCGCGCACCGAGCCGCAACCGGCGCACTTCTCCGTCAGTACGCCGCGCCACGAGGACGGCTCCGCGCTCCGGCGCTACGAGCGCCCGCACGAGAACCCGATGGCGTCCACCCCACCGCTCGACGGCGAGGTCGTGCCGTTCCGGGAGCTCGACCCGGTGCTCGAAGCCAGCGCGCTGTCGGACGGCGGCCGGGCGCTCCTGCGCGGCCTGCTCCGGCTGGGGCGAACGGCGGTCTTCCCCGGAGGCGGGGCCGGGATCGAGTACGGCGCCCTGTTGAAGACCGCCGCCCGCCCGGATCATGTCGGGGCGCATGTCCAGGAGGCGGCGGGCTATCTGCATGAGCGCGAGGTCGATCTGCTGGTCGTGCCGGGGATGTCCGGTTACCCGATTGGAGCGATGTACGCGGTCGTTTCCGGAATCCCGGCGGTGCTCTTGAAGAAGCAGAGGCACGCCTCCAGCAGCGGGCCGGGCAGCGCGCCGGGCAGTGCGCCGGGCGGCGACACGGCTCGTTATCCGCCGGGGTCGTTCGTGATCCCCTCCTACACCGGCGACGGCGATGTCGTGATGAGCGCCGATCTCGACGCACTGCGCGACATCGTCGACGGAATCCTGATCCGCCAGGTCGCCGCCCAGCGCGAGGAGTCGACCCTGACCCTGAGCGTGCGGGTCGCCGGGGCGGACGACATCATCGACAAGGCGACGATGAGCCAGGCGGTCAGCGAGAGTGCGCTGATCGTGGTGAAGGCGGCGATCGCCCGCTTCGTCGCAGGGCACCGCGAGCGGAGCGGCGATGATCGGGAGATCGCGGAGGAGATCACGGTCGCGGGCTGGGTCACACCGCTGATCAAGGGCTACAACCGGCCCCACGAGCATTTGCATCGGTGGTTCGGGATCGTGCCGTTCGCCGGGCTGAACGTGACGAGCGTCCATCTCGATCCACCCGCGATCGGGATCGAGGGCGTGGGGATCGTCAGCTTCGCCGACAGCGACGACATCACCGCGCCGGAACATCCTCCGTCTGGGTCCGATTCACGCGTCTGATGAGCCGACGGAAGGGTGTTCAGGGGTGGTCGAGGCGCTGGAGCCGGCAGTAGGCGATCGCCATCCGGATCACGGACTGCACCTCGGTTCGCGCCGCGGCCGGGAGCGATTCCTCGGCGAGCACCTGCGAGAGCTCGATCAGCAGCGGATTGTCCCACAGCTCCGAGCGGAACCCGGCCGCCGCCAGCAGGCTGTCGCGGTCGCGCCTGGGGAGGGCCATGCCGTCCGCCAGCTGGAGCACCGTGTCTCGTTCCGGCGCACGGGAGCCTTGCTCGAAGCGCGTGATCGAGCTTGGGTCGAGGCCGGCGCGGGTGGCCAGCACCGCCTTGGACCACCCGCGCTGGCTTCGCAACTGTTGCAGCAGGCGGGCGAATCCGAGCCCGTCGTCGCGCCCCTTGGGAGGGGTGACCGCATGGCCCGGGAGCTCTCCCGCCTGCTCGGGCGGAACCAGGTCGGTCTGACTCAATACCTGATCTTCCAAACCCTGGCTCCCGTCACGTCGTGGCCCGATTCCAATGCCCCAAGGATACAAGGTGCAACGACATTTGTGCGGCGTTGTTCTGGGAAAAGTGGCATCGGGCAACGGTTTGCGCCACGACGGGCCAGCGCGGTCAAACGTCAGCGAGGTGCGCTCTATGGAAGGGCCCTATCCCGATCGACAATGGTAGGGAGCCGGTCGGAACCAGTTCGTTGGATTCGGGAAGGGGTGAAGAATGGGGAACTATTGGGAAGGAAAGCTGATCCGGCTGCGGGCCGTCGAGCCGGGGGACGCCGGGGCACACGTCCGTTTCAACCAAAGCGACGACTACGGAATGCTCGATCAGCTCTACCCGCCGGCCTCCAAAGCGCGGGTCGAGGGGTGGGCGACGGCCCAGGCGCACGAGGGGTTCCGGGACGACGCCTATTCGTTCCAGATGGAAGCGCTTGATTCCGGCGAGCTGGTGGGCGGGATCGCGACCCACAATTCCAACCCTCGGGTCGGGCTCGTGAGTTACGGGCTCCATGTCTTCGCGGAGCATCGCGGGAAGGGCTATGCCTCGGAGGCAATCTGTCTCGTGCTGCGCTACTACTTCCGGGAGCGGCGCTACCAGAAGGCGAACGTGGGTGTGTACGCGATCAACGAGCCGTCGCGGCGGCTCCACGAACGCCTCGGCTTTACGCTCGAAGGGACGATCCGGCGCTCCGTCTACACCGGCGGCGAGTTCTCCGACGAGCTGCGCTTCGGGATGACGGTCGAGGAGTTTCGCGAGCTCCATCCGGACTATTGGCGGTGACGGGAGATGACGAATCGGCGCGGGGCTGGCATGCTGACCCCGGCCCGTGACGCGGGTGCGACGGTCGCACCGCCGGTGGCCGCCATGCCAATCGTAGGGAAGCCATCACCGTGACGAACAAGATCGCGATCTCCTCCTACTCCTTCCATCGCTTCGGAGGCGGACCGGAAGGCGCCGAGACCCCGACGGCCGAGTCGATGATCGACGGGTGCGTGACCTACGGCGTCGACGGGATCGAGTTCCTCGTCGAGCATCTCGACCGGAACGACAAGCTGAACCCGCCGGCGCTGCACGCGCTCAAGCAATACCTCGCGATTCGCGGAATCTCCCCGGTCACGATCGCGGCCTCGCACAATCCGGTGCAGACAACGCCCGGGGAGCGCCAGCGGGAACAGGACAAGCTCCTGCGGACGGTCGATCACGCCTATGAGCTGGGCGCGCCGTTCGTGCGGGCGCACGGTGGACGATGGCACACGCTCGCGTCGTTTCCGGAGATGCTGGCGAACAACGGCGAGGAGCCCCCGAAGGAAGGTTTCACGATCGGCCAGAGTTACGACTGGGCGATCGAGGCGCTGACCGAGGCGGCGGCCTACGCCGGCGAGCGCGGCGTGACGCTGGTGCTGGAAAACCACTGGGGCCTGACCGGGACCGCCGATGGCTGCGTCCGGATCCACGACGCGGTCGGCTCGCCATGGCTGAAGTACGTGCTCGACACCGGCAACTTCCTGCACCGGCCCGATCAGTACGCCGAGATGGCGAGGTTCCTGCCGGACCTGGCCGTGCTCCACGCCAAGGTCTACGCCGGTGGCGGATTGCTCGTCGAGGCGGACCTCGACTATGGGCGGATCGCTGGGATGCTGAAGGACGCCGGGTTCAGCGGCTACATTTCGATCGAGTTCGAGGGGAAGGCGCACCCCGACGAGGGCATCCCCGACGGGATCCGGACGATCCGCGCCGCGATCGGGTCCTGACCACGCCGCCGGTCCGTGGCGTGGTGTGCCCTGCCGTGAGGGGGGAAGGGACCGGGACCTTCCCCGATCTTCGCCGAATCGCCCATCGCGGGGGCGGGCGAGAATCGACCGGCGAGGAAACCTTTGACGAGTACCGTTGGTCGGTTCGCATGTCCGCCCGTTGCTCCGCCAACGAACGTCACGGCTTTGTACACAGGCTCTGAACCGGATCATTGATGAGTGGGGTTCACAGGTGCGGCACCGTCGCTCGAAGGCGTGTTCTGGCCCAGCCGCGGGCGGACCCATTCGGCTTCGCTGCGATGCCGCTTACAGGGCGGGCGCCCGCGGGCATGGACCGTCAGGCCAACCGGGGTTTGGCGCCCACTCATCCGCCCCTACAGAAGATGGCACAAGCGAATATGCGGACAGTCCATTAGGCAAGGCCGATGCGGGAGCGGAACGGCGCCCGGCCGCGCACGCCGAGCGCGACCCGGTAGAGCGATCCGGCGGTCGCCCCCTCCAGATCGCCACGATCGCCGCCGCCCGCTGTGGTGACATAAGCCGTCCCGTAGTCGTCGCCACCGAATGTGACACTGGAGACCTTGCGGACCGGGAACGGCACCTTGCCGAGCGCTCGACCGTCTGCGTCATGACGATAGAGCGCATGGCCGTCCCACCGCGCCGACCAGATCGTGCCGTCGCTGTCGACCGCCATGCCGTCGGGCACGCCGCCGCCATCGGGCGTCTCGATCAACGTGGTGCGGTTCGTCAGCTCGCCGCTGGCGGCATCGTAATCGAGCCGGAAAATGCACCGGTTGTTCGAATCGGTGTGATACATGACGCGGTTGTCCGGGCTGAAGCCGAGGCCGTTGGAGAGCCCGATGTCGTCGAAGACCTCCGTCAGCGTGCCATCGAGATCGAGCCGGTAGAGGCGGGCGAGGTGGGCATCGGTCGGCACCGTGCCGCAGAAGACACGGCCCCGAGGGTCGGCGATCACGTCGTTGAACCGCCCGTCGTGCTCGCCGGGGATATCCGCGACGATCGTCTCGACCGCTCCGGCGTTCCAGCGCAGGATCTGCCCGCGCATCCCGAACAGCAGGATCGATCCATCGGCCTGGAACGTGTAGCCCCCGATCATCGAGTCGTGCTGGTAGGCCAGCTCGTTGATGTCCGTCGCCGGCACGTAGCGGAACAACCGCCCGGTCGGGATGTCGACCCAGTAGAGCGCCCGCTCGTCTTCGTTCCAGAGCGGGCCTTCGCCGGTTTCGCACGGCTCATCGACGGCCAGCTCGGGCGCGGCGGCATCGAGCAGCGGCACGGCGTCAGATGTCGAATCGGTCATCGGTCTGCTGCCCCCTTCATCTCATGGTCGTGGATGTGGCGATTGGCGTCTCGGGTCACGGTACCAGCGAGTGGCCGGTTTTGGAAGGGGTGGAATCGGATCACCGGGGCGACGACAGCAGGGCGACGATCCCGTCGGCGTTCAGCGGAGGGGAGAGATGGAACCCCTGCCCACACTGGAAGCCCAAGGTTCGCGCGTCGTCGAGGTGCTGCCTGGTCTCGAGCCCGACGATGGTGGCCTGGACGTTCGCCCTGCCCGCGATGGCCATGATCGACCGGGCGATCATGCCCTCGGGGTCGGTCTTCAGCACCTTGGCGTGGAGGGTGCGAGCGACCTTCATGCCCGCGATCGGCAAGTCCTTGAACAGCGCGAGACTGGACGGTTCCGAGCCGAACTTGTCGACGGCGATCGACGCGCCAAGGGCAGCCAACCGGACCGCGATATTGCCCTGGGTGGCGTCCCGCGACATGAGGACGCGTTCGGGAATCTCGAACCAGACGCGCGCCGGATCGACCCCGGTCTCGTCGAAGATGCGCGAGACGATCTCCACGAGGTCAGGAAGTCGTGTCTCACGGTGAGAAAGGTTGAGGCTGAGATAGATCGGATCCGGGACGAGACCGGCGTCGATCCAGGACCGGAACTTCACGCAAGCGGTCCTGAACGTGAACTCTCCCAGTGTACCGATCACGCCCGAAGCCTCGGCGAAGGCCAGGAAGTCGTCGGGCAGGGTCAGGCCATGCGGCGCGCGGTGCCACCGCATGAGCACTTCGAGCCCCTGGATGGCGCCGGTCGCGAGATTGAATACCGGCTGGAACCAAGGCTCGATCTGGTTGCGATCGAGCGCCATCAGGAGATCGGTCTCGAGATCGATCCGGACCTGGGCTTCGGCGCGCATATGCGGCTCGAAGCTGACGATCGTCGCGCCACCGCGGTCCTTGGCCTGGTAGGCCGCGATGTCGGCCGCCCGCAATAGCGCGTCCGCTTCGGAAAGGGAGTCGAGGTTGCTGATCGCGATCCCGATGCTGGCCTCGATCGACAGGAGCCGGTGCAGCACGAGGCCAGGACGACCGAGCGCGCGCAGGATTCGGGAGGCCGTGGCGGTCGCGGCGGCGAGGGACGTGTCGTCCAACAGGACGGCGAACTCATCGCCGCCCAACCGGGAGACCGATTCGCCGGGCTCCAGCGCACCGCGAATGCGCTGACCGACCGAGATGAGCGTTTGATCGCCGTTATTGTGGCCGAGACTGTCGTTGATGCTCTTGAAACGATCGAGATCGATCAACAGGACGCCGACGGCGTGCCGATCGCGAATGGCGCGGGCCAGTTGCTGATCGAGGCGTTCGCGAAAGCGTATCCGGTTCGGGAGGGTGGTCAGGGGATCGTGCGACGCCTGCCATTCCAACTGCTGTTCGAAGGCCTTGCGATCGGTTACATCACGGGCGTTGACAACGAAGCCGCCGACATCTTCGACATTGATCAGATTGGTGCAGACGACTTCGAGCCAGCGCCAGGTTCCATCCCGGTGGTGGCCGCGAAGCTCCGCGCGAGCCGTCTGGGATGGCCGGTCGCGAAGGTCTTCCAGCAGGAGTTCGAAGGACATGCGGCTCGCCTCGGTGACGAGATCGGCGAACGGCTTGCCGAGCAGATCTTCCTGGTCGAAGCCGAGAACCCGGCTCAGGGAGGGGCTGATGAAATCCATCGCTCCAGCCGCCGAAAGCACGCAGACGATGTCCGAGGAGTTCTGGAATAAGGCCCGGACCCGCTGTTCGCTGCGCCGGAGCCGTGCTTCAGATGTCTTGCGACCGGTGATGTCCTGAACCAGAGAGATCAGGTAGGCGGGCATCCCGTGGTGGTCCCGCACCAGCGAGCTGGTGACGTGGCCCCAGAATTCGGTGCCATCGTGGCGACGGAACGGGGCCTCTGTCTCGAACCGGTCGACGTGCCCGTCGGCGACCTCCTGGAACCGATGCCACGGGAACGCCTGATCGCCAAGGGCGGGGACGAAGACCGACCCGGCGAACGCGCCCACAATGTCCCGCGGCTCGCGGTCGACAATGTCAAGCAGGGCGGCATTCGCATTGAGGATGCGATGGCGCAGATTGCAGATGCAGATGCCGACCACACTGATGTCGAACACCGCCCGGAACTTGGCCTCGCCCTCGAACAGCGCCCGCTGGGCCTTTTGTTCCGGCCGCCTGGGCGCCTCGACACCCTGGTACCAGGCGACCGACGCGAACCCGCGGGCGAGGGCACTGGTGAACTTCATCCAATCCCGCCGCGAGACATCCGGAACCTGAATGGTTGACGTCCCGGGGAGGTAATCGAGCAGTACCTGTTGGGTCTCTTCCAGCGAGTCTGGGTCACCGTGGAAGAGGTCGGCGAGGCCTCCCCCTACCTTTCGCCCCGCATCCCGGAAATCGGGATTGGACGAGCGCGCTTCATGGCGGACACGTTCGAGCACATCCTCGACGAACGGGTGCACGTCGGCCTGGACACCCGCCACTCTTGCGCACGCTTCAAGGCTCGCCGCCCACTCGGCGGCGAGCTGGTCGAGAGCCGGGGGAGGCACGTCGCTTCGGCGATGGGCCGGAGCATCGCCTTGTTCCTGGCGATCCGCATGATCTGTCGTCAATGATGTCGTCTCTCAAAACAGGATTGTTTCGTCGATTGCTCACAGCGTGGCGTCGCGGGACACGTGGTCGATCGAGGAGACGACGGACCCCTGCGATCGCCTGGCGAAGTGAACATGCGATCGGATGTTCACCAGCGGAACATCAGCGACGTACTCTTCCAACATGCACGTTAATAGATACGTTATGTGTCGCCGGGTGGATCAGTGGGCCGCCGCCCAGCGCAGGATCAGCGGGTCGCGCCGCCTGGCGTGGGCGATCAGCCCTCGCTCGATCGGGAGCGGGAGCGGGCCGAACGGGGCGCGGGTGGCGGCACTGCCGATGATACCGCCCTCCCGCATCAGCAGCTTCGTGGCGCGCAGACCGCATTGCCGGTTCTCGAAGTGGATCATCGGTAGCCACGCTTCCCAGAGGTCCGTCGCGCCCGCCCGGTCGCCGCCATGCCAGCGCCGAACGACATCGCCGAGAATCTCGGGAATCATCGCGCTGGGCATCGTGCCGACCGCCCCGGCCTCGAGATCGGGGATCAGCGTGATCCCCTCTTCGCCATCGAACGGACCGGGCAGCGCATTGCCCGCCAGGTCGATCAGGGCCCGGATCGAGGTGGCCGCGTTGGCCGACTCGATCTTCGCGTACCGCACGAGCGGGATCGAGCGCGCCAGCCCGGCGAGCAGCACGGGCGGCAGCGGCGTACCGCTCATCGGCGCGTCCTGGATCATGATCGGGATCCCGATCGCACCCGCCACGGTACCGAAGTAGCCGCCCAGATCGGACCCGCCGACCCGCAGCGTGGCGCCATGGTAGGGCGGCATCAGCATCACCATCGCCGCCCCCGCCTCTTGGGCGCGACGGCTTCGCTCGGCGGCGATCCGGGCGCTGTAGTGGCTGGTGGTGACGATCACCGGGACGCGGCCGGCGACGTGATCCAGCGCGAGCGCCAGCAGCTCGTCGCGCTCGTGATCGCTCAGCGAGAACTGCTCCGAGTAGTTGGCGAGAACGCAGATCGCATCGACCCCGGCATCGATCAGGAAGTCGAGCGACCGGCGCTGCCCATCGAGGTCCAGGGACTCATCGTCGTTGAAAATCGTCGGCGCGATTGGGATCACACCGCGCAGCGGAGCGTCGTCAGCCATGGCGATGGTCTGGCCCCCCTTACGACCCGCCCGGATCGGGCTCGCGGTCGAGATGGGCGATCGTGAGCAGAAACGCGCCATCCGCGATCCCGTTGACCGCGTGCTTGACACCACCGGCCAGCGAGATCAGCTGACCCGCGTTGAGGTCCTGCGCGACATCGTCGATCGTCAGCCGGATCGAGCCGCGCAGGATCTGGATCGTGATCGGTCCCGGCGCCGCGTGCTGGTGCATCTCGCCGCCGGTGAGCATGGTGATGAGGACGACCCGCAGGGTGGAGGTCTTGATCAGCGTCTCGGCGCGATGACGAGCCGCGCTTCCCGGATCGGGCGGGAACCGCTCGATCTCTTGATTGAGGTCATACAGCCCGGCCATCGATTCATCCCGCATCATCGTGCTCTTCTCCCGGATCGGCGTCGCCCGTCAGACATCGTTGATTCGCCGTATGAAGAGCCAGTTCAGTGACGTCGCGCCTTGTGATCGCGATGATGATCCCTTCCGGTCGCCGTCCTGTCGAGCCCTTCTGGGGCGGATCGGTACGCCCGCGTACGTACGGGAAGGATACATGGCACCCCGGGAGCATCGGGGCGCGCGTATGCAAGACAAGAGAGTTTGTGCAAAGCGACTAAAAAGCGTACTGGTATTCGTCCCTTTTGCACCTAGGCCCGATGAACCAATGATTCTTAGACTGCATGAAGACCACACAGCGCCGTGTGAATTGTGCAAAGTGAGCACGGATTTCCGCGAGTCGTGCCGCGCCAATGGCAGTGATTGAGGATTGTACCAATGGAGATCGATACGGGGAATACCGCCTGGGTCCTTATCGCCACGGCGTTGGTCATGCTGATGACGCCGGCTCTCGGGTTCTTCTACGGCGGACTCGTGAGCCGCAAGAACGTGCTCTCGACCATCATGCACAGTTTCTTCATCCTGGCCCTGATCAGCGTGGTCTGGGTGCTCTGGGGCTACACCCTGGCGTTCGGCCCGGACAAGGGCGGGTTGATCGGCGGGCTCGATTTCATCGGCCTTCGCAACATTACGCCGACGGATGTCTGGACCCCATACGGGATTCCGACGATGGCCTTCGTCGCCTTCCAGATGATGTTCGCGGTGATCACCCCGGCCCTGATCACCGGCGCCTTCGCCGAGCGGAAGCGCTTCAAGGCGTTCGTCGTCTTCTCGATCCTGTGGTCCACGATCGTCTATGCCCCGCTCGCGCACTGGGTCTGGGGCGGCGGCTGGCTTGCGGACCTTGGGGCGCTCGACTTCGCCGGTGGCACCGTGATCCACATCTCCTCCGGCGTCGCCGCCCTGGTCTGCGCGATCGTGCTCGGCCGCCGCAAGACGTTCGGCACGCCAGAGACGGATCCGCATGACCTGACGATGACGGTGCTCGGTGCGGGGCTGCTCTGGTTCGGCTGGTTCGGCTTCAACGCCGGCTCCGCGCTCGGAGCCAACGGTCTCGCCGCGCACGCCTTTCTCGTCACCAACATCGCCGCCGCGATGGGTGCGCTGAGCTGGATGACCGCCTCCTGGATGCGCAAGGGGCATCCGAGCGTGCTCGGCGCCGCGGCTGGCGCGGTGGCCGGTCTGGTCGGGATCACCCCGGCGGCCGGGTTCGTGGGTGTCCCCGCGGCGCTGATCATCGGGTTCGTCGCCGGGATCGCCTGCTTCCTGACGGTCGATCTGCTCAAGGAACGGCTCCGGATCGATGACGCGCTCGATGTCTTCGCCGTCCACGGTGTCGGCGGGATCTGGGGCGCCCTGGCGACCGGCCTGTTCGCCGACGAGGCGATCAGCGGCACGGCGGGGCTCAACGGGCTCTTCTTCGGCAACCCGGAGCAGCTCTGGTTCCAGGCCGTGGCGACGATGGCCGCGATCGTCTTCTCCGGTGTCGCGACGTTCGTGATCCTCAAGGCGATCAACCTCGTGATCCCGGTCCGCGTCGAGGAGGACGCCGAGGTGCTCGGCCTCGACACGAGCCAGCACGGCGAGGTTGCCTACCAGATCTGATTCGCATCGGTTTCGATGTATGGGGCGATACGCCCTGGAGGACGTTTCCATGTTGCTGCTCATTGCCTTCGCCTGTTTCATCGCCCTGTTCGCCATCTGGCTGGTCCTGCCGAACGTCAGCGAATCACGGCAGATCACGGGAGCATCCGCCCACGCCACGCCCGTGACCGGGAACGACTCGACCGCGATGCCGGTCCGCGCGTAGATCCTGCCTCCCGCTCCCGGCACAATAGCATCTTCGGACACGACGACAGGCGCCCCATTTGGGCGCCTGTCGTCGTGGCGAGCGGTTCTCATGCTTGGGGGAGTGTGCTTATTTGACCGTCATGTAGTGGCCGGTCTTGTGTCGGCCCCTGTTTGGCGGGTGCCTGTTTTCGGTGAGCGACGCCGCACAGGGGCATCTTGGAGGGGCGGGCTAGCGGACATGAGCGCGAACCTCTTCATGGAACGATTGTCCGCGTATGCCCGCCCGCGGCTACGCAAGCGAACGTCACGGGCGGGCCCACGAATCGACGTGTCTCCGGCGGAGGGTTCTCTTGGCCGATTCTGGCCCGGCCCTACGATCGGCCCCGTCAGGCATGAGGATCGTGGGCGCAGCCGTGGGCGGGCACACGAATCGACGTATCTCCGGCGGAGTGGCCTCCTGATCGATTCTGGCCCGCTTCTACAAGGGTCCCGCGTTGACTGGTCACAGGACTCACCCGCGACAGAAGGCCAGAATCTTGTCGAGCGAGGGGTCGTATCCGTCGGTCGTATCGACCGTCAGAAACGGCGCGTCAAGCGGGATTGGGCCGTGCAACTCGGTTCCGACCCGCGCCACCAGCTCGGGCAACGCCTCGGCGTCGAGATGGACGGCATGCCGCACGCCCGACGTGGTGCGCGCTTCGTAGCGGGCGAGGAAGAGAGCAGGGGCGACCGAGCAGGAGACCTGACGCACCTGAACGTGTCGCGGGATTGGGCTCAGGTCCCGCGCGGCAAGCTCCGGCAGGAAGTTGGATTCGAGGATCACGCTCGCCCCGGTGCCGAGCAGGGTGTCCGCGACACTCCAGAGCAGCGCCACGGATTGTGCGCCGATAGTCCGGGACCGCGCGCGGTCGAACGTCGCCGCGTCGTACGCGCCGGTATCGAACAGCACCTCCTTGAACCGGTCCTTCGTGAACAGCGGCCATCCCAGGGCATCGGCGAGCAGGTGGCCAAGCGTCGACTTGCCGGTCGCGGGCATCCCCGAGACAAGGATCAATCGCGCTGGTGTTGATCCTGACCCATCGGACATCAGCCGGTCCCTGCTCGCCAACCGGATCGTGACCTCACGGTCTCGACCCAAAGGTGTTTCCGCTCACGCTGTCGTACACTGGCTCCACCACAATCTACCACGCAATGGAGCCAACCCATGCTACGTGACGCAGGCGCGCCAGGCCGGATCAGGGACGTCGCGACAGGGATTATCGATCAGGTCGAGCGGGTCATCATCGGCAAACGGGCGGTCATCGAGGAAGTCGTTGTCGCCATCCTCTGCGAGGGGCACGTCCTGCTCGAAGACGTGCCGGGGATCGGGAAGACGATGCTCGCCCGGTCCGTCGCCGCCGCGCTCGGTGGCGAGTTTGGGCGGGTCCAGTTCACGCCCGACCTCCTGCCGTCGGACATCACCGGGTCGCTCGTCTTCGATCCCCGCTCGGCCGAGTTCAGCTACCGCCAGGGCCCGATCGTGACCAACGTCCTGCTCGCCGACGAGATCAACCGGGCCGGGCCGCGCACGCAGTCCGCCCTTCTCGAAGCGATGGAGGAGCGCCAGGTCACGGTCGAGCGCGAGCGGGTCGTGCTGCCGAGACCCTTCTTCGTGCTCGCGACGCAGAATCCGGTGGAGCTGGAAGGGACGTTCCCCTTGCCGGAAGCGCAGCTCGACCGCTTCCTGCTCCGGACCTCGATTGGCTACCCGAGCCACGACGAGGAGCGAATGATGCTCCGCCGCTTCCGCACCGGCGCGCCGCTGTCGAACATCCAGCCGGTCACCAGCCCGGAAGAGCTGCTGGAGCTGATCCGCTCGGTGCGGGACATCCATGTCGGCGTCGCGGTCGAGGATTACCTGCTCCTCCTCGTCCGCCGCACGCGCGATCACGACAACATCGAGGTGGGAGCAAGCCCGCGTGCGGCGCTCGCGCTCGAACGCGCGAGCCAGGCGAGGGCCGCGATCGCGGGGCGGGCCTACGTGCTCCCGGACGATGTCCGGCTAATGGCGTTGTCCGTCCTTTCGCACCGGATCATGCCGACTGCCCAGGCCGATCTGCTCGGGAAGTCCAACATCGACCTGATCGCCGAGGTGATCTCCAACACCCCGGTCCCGGTCGAAACGATGGAAGCGGTCTGAGATCGATGGCGAACCCTATCGCGGCCAGCGTCGGATCGGTGCGGCAGCGGTTCGCGTCGATCGGCGGCTGGGTCGACAACCCCGGGGTCGACATGAACACCCGGCGCTGGCTGACCGGCGCCGCGGCGGTCGTTCTGGTGTCGATCCTGGTCCGGGAGCCGATCCTCGCGCTGGTCGGGGTCTGTCTCGCCCTCGTCGCACTAGGCACTCGCCTCTGGTGGGAGTTCTGCTTCGCCGGGCTGAGCTATGTCCGGACATTGTCGACGGGCCGAGCGTTCTTTGGCGAGGAGGTCCAGGTCACGCTCCAGGTCACCAACGCCAAGCCGCTGCCGATCACCCGGCTCGAGGTCGCCGACAACGCTACCGTGAACGTCAAGATTCTGAATCGAACGCTGGAACGGACCGATCAACCGGGGTTCCGGCTGCTGCGCTCGCTGTTCAGCGTCGGCATGTACGAGCGGGTGCAGTATCGCTATCGCGTCGCCTGTCGCGAGCGAGGCTGGCATACCTTCGGCCCGGCACAGCTGACCGCCACCGATCCGCTCGGGCTGGTCACGCGGAGAGAGTCGAACTCCACCACCGATGGCTTTCTCGTGTACCCGCGTGTGGTGCCGGTCACCGAGCTGATCGTGCCGGCCCGGCAGCCGTTCGGTGACTTCACGCCCCAGCAATCGCTGATCGAGGATCCGTTGCGGATCGCGGGCGTCCGGGAGTACGCACCCGGCGACAGCCCGAAGCGGATTCACTGGCGAGCAACCGCGCGGACCGGGGCGCTCCAGACGCGGGTTTACGAGCCAAGCGCCACGCCGGTAGCGGCGATCTTCCTGGATACGATCACGTTTTCGCATCTCTGGAGTGGCCAGAACTCGGCTCAGCTCGAGCTGGCCGTGACGACCGCCGCGTCGCTGGCGAGCCAGCTCGTGGAGGGGCGGCATCAGGTCGGGCTCTATGCCAACGCGCCGATCCCGAGACGGGCCCGCTCGATCCGGATCCCGCCGGGGCGGCGGCCCGGTCATCTCACCCGGATCCTGGAAGACCTCGCGATGCTCGCTCCGGCGTTCGGCGAGCGGATCGAGCGAATGGTCGTCGACGAGCTGGCCCGCCTGCCGTGGGGCGCGACGGTGGTCATCATCACCTGCCGCGTGACCGAGGGGATGCAGCGCTCCCTGCTCCGGCTGGGACGGAACTCGGGCACCAAGCGCTTCGTGATCGTCGCGATCGGCGACCACCCGGAGCTCGTGCCGGAGCTGCGCCGTCGCATCCCCGTCTACCATCTGAGCGACGAGGAGTCGTGGGATACGATCTCGCACATCACCCTGACCAGGCGGCGATGAGATGCGAGAGGACCTGCAATCCCTCTTCGGCCCAGAGCCTGAGCCGCCCCGTGCCCCATCGCCCCGGTCATGGAGGAAGACCTGGCCGACGCTGTTCCTGATCCCCGGCCTGATCGCCGCGCTCCATGCCGCGGCCTGGTCCCTGGTGCTCGCGCTGCTGCTCGGCAGGACGTTCGGGCTCTCCGATGGCCGGCCGGAACCGTGGCCGGGCGCGATCGCGCTGCTCTGGCTCGCGGCGTTCTGGTCGGCGGCTGTCATCGGGCAATCGACGCTGGGGCCGCGCCGGGCCCAACTGCTGACCGTGGCGACCTGGGCGGCGGCGGTGATCGCCTGGTTCGGGCTCGAACCGGTCTATCGCGAGAGCGGGATCTGGCGCGACCCCGGTTCGCTGGTCGAGGGCAACGCCTATCTGGTCCCACCGATCCTGATCTCGCTGGCGGTCTGGTGGCAAGGGATGCGCTACGCGTTCGACCTCCCGGTGATGAGCGCCGAGGAGCTCCGCGGCGTTACCCAGCGCGACTGGATCATCCTTGGGGGATCGCTGGTGTGCGCGATCATGATCGGTGGGGAGACAGGGGAGCACGCGCTCTCGATCGCCAGGTTCGCCGTTCCGCTGACCGTGATCCTGAGCCTGGCGCTGGTCGCGGCGGCGGAGGTCGAGGCGACCCGCAAGCTCGCGGTGCGGCGGGGTGGGCAAGCTCCCGGCTGGGAACGCTGGGCGCGGCTCTCCGGTGGGCTTGGCGCCGGGGTCGTGATCGTCTCCCTCGTCGTGCTCGCCTTGCTGACCCCCGGCGCGCTGAATGCCGCCGTCGGTGGAATCGTCTCCATCGTCAAGCTCTTCGGGCTGGCGCTCGTGTACATCTTCTACGCGCTGTTCTACGTCGTCTACCAGCTCGTGCGCATGGTGACGAGCCTGATCGAATACCTCTTCGGGGATGTTTTCGGTCCGATTGCGCTGCCGGAAACGACGTTCGCGCCACCGCCGCCCGTGCGGGATCAATTTCCGAACCGGCCGCCGCAGGACGAGTGGGAGTACGCGATCCTGCTCCGCTGGGTGGTGCTCGCGATCGCACTGGTCCTGATCGCGATCCTCCTCTTCCGGTTCGGCCGGAAGCGACGCCAGCTCGTCGATGCGGGCGCGATGGAGGCGGTCCGGGACAGCGTGTTCTCCGCCGATCTGGCGAAGCGGCAGCTTCGCGATCTCTTCCGACGGCGGCATCGGGTTGGGCGCTCGACACCGCTCGATCTCAACGGCCAACCAGCCGACGTCCGGGACGCGATGCGCTACCTGCAGACGCTCGCCGGGCGTCAGGATGCCGGGAGGCGGGAAGCGGAAACCCCGGACGACTTCGTGCGCCGGCTGAGGGGAACGTGGATCGGCCTGGGCGCGCCGCTGAACGACCTGGCCGCCCGCTACGAGCGGGTCCGCTACGGCGAGGAGCCGGGCACGGCGGAGAGCCCGGATCACCGTCCAGCGCTCGAGGATTGGAACCAGATCTGGCGCGCCCGCAAGGACGTCGAGCCACCGCCCCCGAAGGAGTAAGCCTTGCTGATGCTTTCACGTCCCGACCGGTTTTCCGTACCCGTGGCTATCCATCTCTTCCTCACGCGGGGAAACGACATCCTGTTGATCCGTCGCTACAACACCGGCTACGAGGATGGCAACTACAGTGTGATCGCCGGTCACATCGACGGGGGAGAATCCGTGACCACCGCGATGTGTCGTGAGGCGTACGAAGAAGGCGGTATCGAGCTCGATCCTGAGACGCTCCCGCCAGCCTGCGTCATGCACAGGCGGGCATCCGATGGCGAGCGGATTGACTTCTTTTTCATTGCCGACCGCTGGGAGGGCGATCTTCGCAACCTGGAGCCCGGGAAGTGCGACGAGTTTCGCTGGGTTGCCCGGGATCGCCTGCCCGACAACATCATTCCCTACGTGGCAGCGGCGATCGAGACCTGGCGGGGCGGCGCGTGGTTCACGGCCTTCGGGTGGGGTCCGGAGTGATCTTCCGAACCTCGTTTGGGGCGGTGTTGCCGTGACCGGTGCCATTGTCGGTCGGAGACTAGGGTAAGCCAGACGGGGATCAACGTGAAGCTTCGCTTCACCGGGCCGACACCGATGCCGCTTACGACGGCGGCCCCTGCGAATGCCTCTCCAGGATGATGCCCAGTTCGTGAATCATCCGGTCAGCCGGAGCGGTCGCGGTCGATGCCGGCGGCACCCGCAATGTGGACCACAGTGCGGACCGCGGCGCCCTTTTCCTCGCCGGATGGCTCTTGCCGGTTGCGGTAGTCGTGCTTGCGGACGATCTCGTTGAGGTGGGCGAGCAGCATCTCCTCGGTCCGGACCGCGCGGTCGCGCAGGCACGCATAGGCGGCTGTCCCGCCGCTCGCGCCGAGCGCGCGCCGGAGATGCGGGATGCAGAGCCCCTCGGACGCCTCGTAGGCCGATCGCGTGGCGTCATCCTCCAGCCGCTCGACAAGAGTCCGGACCAGCGCGGTCTCCGATTCCTGACGCAGCGCGCACGCCGGACAGGGCCGGCGGGGGGTGCCGACATCCGCGACCTCCCCACGGCCGCGTGACCCGCCCAGCACGCTCATCAGGCGACCCCCGAGCGGCCGACGACCGCTCAGCGCGCGCAGCTCCCGGATCGTGCGCATGAGCACGTCGCGATACAGCGTCGCCGTGCCGAGCACGAACGCGGTCTCCAGCCATTGTTGGGCGTGGAGGGTGCAATACCCGGTCGCCTCGGTCAGCTCCGCCCGGATGCCGGGATCGCCCAAGGCGTCGTAATTGGTCGACTCGATGAGGCGCTGGACATTCTGGAGCACGATCCGGCAGACCGGGCACCCCTCCCCGGCGAACGCATCCAGGAGGTTGAAGGCACCCTGCGGCGGCAACCGAGCGGAGTGGGTCACGCCGTTATTCTCCTTTGCGGCCACGACGTCATCGGGAGCCTATCGCACCGGTGCATTCGCATCCTCACTCGCCTCGCGGGCGTCCGCGCTATCCGGGGGCACAACGAGGATCTTGTCGATCCGGATGCCATCCTTGTCCATCACCTCGAACCGGAAGCCGTTCCACGTCAACTCCTCGGCAAGGTCCGGAATGTGGCCAAGCTGGTCCATCAGGAAGCCGGCGATCGTCTCGAACCGGCCCTCGTTTTCGCCGGGCAGGGAGTCGATCGCGAAGAGCTCCCGGAGCTCGTGGGCGGGGAAGACGCCATCGAGCAGCCACGAGCCATCGTCGCGGCGGACCCCGCCCTTGACGTCCGATTGGTTTGGATCGTCGATCTCGCCGACGAGATCGGAGAGTACATCGTTGAACGTCAGGAGCCCCTCGACGCCACCGTACTCGTCGATCACGATCGCGATCGGCGAATGTCGACGCCGCATCTGTTCGATGATCGAGAGCATTGGCGCGATCTCGGGAACGAACAGGGCCGGTTGCATCGCGTCGCGAATACCGGTCGATTCCCCGCTCACCTGGCGGCGCCAGAGTTCCCGCGTGGCGACGACCCCGACGACGGTATCGGCCGACCCGTCGACGACGGGGAAGAAGCTGTGCGGTGACTCGCCCATCCGGCGGCGAGTGACCTCGTCCGGATCCGAGAGGTCGAGACAGTCCATCCGGTGGCGCGGGGTCATCACCTCGTTCGCGCTGCGATCCCCGATCCCGAACACACCTTCGACCATCGAGCGCGCCGAATGGTGGAACACGCCGGCATCGGCTCCCTGCTTCAGCAGGAGATGGATCTCCTCTTCCGTGACGGCGGGCTCGTTTGGCGCCTTCGTCCCCATGAGGCGGAGCACCAGATCGCTGGAAACGCCAAGCAACGTGACCGCCGGGGCGGCGATCCGGGACAGCATTTTCATGGGCGCCGCGACGAGGCAGGCGACATTTTCGGGCTGTTGGATTGCCAGCCGCTTTGGCACCAGCTCGCCGATGATGAGGGAGAGATACGTAATCACGGCAACGACCGCGAACACGCTGATCCCGTCGCTGTAACGGCCGATCCCGGGAATCCGGGCCAGCCCATTACCTAGCGGTTCCGCGAGTGCCGCGCCACCGAACACTCCGTTGACCACGCCGATGAGGGTAATCCCGACCTGCACGGTGGAGAGGAACCGGTTCGGATTCTCCGCCAGCTCGAGCGCGGTTTGGGCCCCGCGCCTGTTGGCGTCGACTCGCTGCTGGAGGCGCGAGGTGCGGGAGGAGACGATCGCAAGCTCGGACATCGCCAACAGCCCGTTGACGACGATCAGCAGGAGAATCACGGCGATCTGGAGGCCAATCAAGCTCTGGGCACCTTTCCGACGCGTGAACCGTGAACGGGTGACCAACGTCGCGCCGCGGTTCGCGGATGCCGCTCAAGTGTGCCCTGATCACATGCGATTGACCATTGCGGGATGCCTGGGACTCGGCGCGACGCCCTACTGAAGCCATCCTCCAAGGGAGAGAGGCGCGGTCGGAGCGCCGCTTCCAGTGACGGGCTCCGCCGATAGCGCGACGGCGTGGTATTCACGGAGCGGTTCTGGAGCGGTAACAAGACCTTGCCCAAATCCGGATGCATCGATGGGAAACACGCCGGCGCTGACCTGCTGGCCGTCCTCCGTGAACAACCAGATTTGATACCCGCGATCGGAGGGCAGCGGCGTCAACCCGCTTGCCACCAGCAATGCCTGATTGCTGTCTGGATCCACGTACATCACACCGGTTGCGCCGGTGTCGAAGCCCGAGTCGGTGAGTGCGTGCGCGGTGTCTTCTCCGGTGATCAACCTGGCGATGCGGTCTCGATCCTCCAGGTTCTGTTGAAGGAGGTAGTTCCAGCCGCCGAGCGCGAGGATCGCGACAACGAAGAGCGCCGCCGTCACCCAAGCCACCGCTGGCAACCGGTGACGGCCAAATCCGCGGGGTGCGTGCATCTGTGCCGGAACGGATGCCAACAGGGGCCGAGGCGCCTGCCCGGGAGCTGATTCGACTCGAGCCATGAGGGCCCGGCGGACCTCCGGCCGCGGTGAACCGGCATTGACGATAACGCTGGTCGTCTCGAGCAGGTCAGCCAGCTCCAGGCGGCAATCATCACAGCCAACGAGATGGTCCTCGACGAGGCGCGACTCATTCTCGTCCAGCGCTCCAGTGGCATAGTCTGGTAGCAGTTCGGATACGTCTTCGTGCGAGACCATCGGAATGTCGACCACGTTAGTCATTTCTCGTCGCCGACGCATTAACGTGCGTGCGACGGTCGAAAACGAACGGTGCCCCGAACTGGTTGGGCTTTCGCACGTTCATTCCAGGCCAATTCCTTCCGCTGTCAGGAGATCGCGGAGCTGTTGCAGGCCGCGTCGCATCCGCGATTTTACGGTCCCGAGGGGTTCGTTCAAGCGAACGGCTATCTCCGACTGAGAGTGCCCGGTTGCGTACAGATCGATCACGAGGCGCTGCGGCTCCGGGAGCCAGGCCATCGCCCGGTCGACCCGTTCCCGGCGAATCCGTTCCCACGCCTGGTCAGAAGGATCCGGATCGCCCGCCGGGGTTCGATGATATTCGTCATCGTCCTGGGTTCCTTCAAGCTTCATCGCGTGCCGCGGCCTCCGGCGGCGGCGGCGGAGTTCGTTAAGAGCGAGATGGTGGGCAATTCCCAGAAGCCAGGACAGGACGGCGCCTTCGGAGTCGCGGAAAGTGCTCGCCCGGTCCCACGCCCGCAGGAACACTTCCTGCAGGACGTCCTCGGCCGTTTGGCGATCGCCGACGATTCGAAACAGCAGCGCATAGACCTGCCGCGAGTGTCGATCGTAGAGCACGTCCATTGCCTGGAGATCGCCTTCGACAAGACGCACCATAATTGCCCGGTCCGAATCCCGATTGCTCGTCCCGAATCGCTTCACCGGCGTCCTTGAACCCTTGCGGCGCAATCGCCCGCTGGCGAGCGAGCGAGACCCATTCCGTTTCTGTCAGGGAACCACACGTTCTCAGGGGACCTTGTCCCGACATCGAACTGTCGCTCCATGTCTCGCTGAATGCGGAAGCGCCAGCATAGCGGAGACTGCATACGCTGGCGCTTCCGGTGATGATGGCAGAGCACAAGCGCCGCGCCATCAGGATGAAGGAGCTGGCGGAACCAACGGCGTTAGCGCGACCACTCGATGGTGGTGCTGCTCTTGTTGCGCTCGTCGCCGCGGCCGTTCATATCGTCGTCCTCGCACCAGACCACCCGCTGTGTGCCAGGCATCGAGGTGTTGTTCGTTCGGGCGTGGAGCTCTTCGTCGCCTGCCATGCCCGTTTCCTGGTACCCGCTCTGGGAGCAAAGGTCATGGCGACCGTCACGATTGGTAACGGAGAGTATCGAGAACGTCGGTCCCGCGCCATCCGGATCCGGGCAAGCACTGATGGAGCCGACGCCGAATGACTGGAAGGAGGCTGGTCCGTCGACCTTGTCCCCATCGTCATCGAGAAAGCACGCGTCATTTGGGACGTTCCGGTTCGCCGTACCCGCATCACTCATCTTCTGACGATCATATTGGTCAGGAGTGAAGCAACTCGAATTGGCGTTCACGTCCGGGTTAGCTGTGGCAGCGCCGGTGTCGGGATTGATGGACGACACGGCGTCGCCTTCTCGGCGGTTGCCATCTCCGTCTCGGTCGTACCGGTCACCATCGCGATTGTCGTCGTCACGATTGTACTGGTGCCCGCTGCCGCTGGGGCTGTTCACGATGGTCACCATGGTCATGCCCTCACTCATCACTACACCAGAAGAGCGGAATCAGATTCATCGCGCTGGAAGGGAAGAGCGAGCCTCGCGCCCCAATCGGCGTCGTCGGCGATGTCGTGGAGCTGATCTCGACGTCCTGTGACACGCGGGAAAGGTGTGCCTTCGGGTGTGGCCGAATTCGGAGACGCGTTCGGGGTAGGCGTTGGAGACAACGCGTTGGGTACACTCGTGACCGAGCCCGGACCGCCAGGTTCGCGTGTCGCCTGGAGCACGACCGTGCCCGCCTCATCGCCAGACCGGAGCTGCACGATCCCGATCCTCCGGAGCACCTTGTGATACCACCAGCAGCCTCCAGCGCCTGAAGCGTCGGACTGGAACGAACACAGTGAGGTGAACGCGTTGGCCTCAGGCGATTCATCCTCGCCGAACCGGCCCTTCACAACGACGACGTAGCGCTTGCTGGAATCGAGACCCGTGAACCGGAACTGGGCGGTCCAGCGCGAGGTATCCACTTCTCCGCCGTGATAGGTCACGGTGCCGACACCCGATGCCTCTCCGGATCCCGATGGGGCGGCAAAGGTCAGGGTATTCGTACTCTCATGGGCCGCACGCGCGGGGATGACAAGCGGGATCACGACGGCGATCACGACGAACACCGCCACCAGCCAACCGACCACCCGGTCTCGTCGCATCGTCTGCCTTTCACCGTCGCCGCTCCGTTCGCAAAGCTCGAACGGAAAGCGACCACGTCTTCTGCCGGAGGGCGTCACGTTCTGGAGAACTCCCGACCGCTCGGGACAGGCAGAAGACGCCGCCCTGTTCCAGGCTCCCAGTTTACCCCCCCCGATGTCGGCAACGCCTGAGTTGGGATATCACGTCGTCACCGCCTCAAGAGTTGTCGCCCAGTTCCTCGGAAGAGCGAAGAGAGGGTCGTCAACCTACGATTCTCTCCCACTACGAGATCGGCTTCGCCCGTATGGCATGACTCGCCGCGCGGCCGGTTGAGCCAACCGACGCTGTGAAGAACGGTGTAGTCATGGGGAAGTTGCCGCGCGAATTGCCGGAACAGGTTCTCTTCCGCAGCGCTGCCAGTGTCGTTGGCGATCCGGGCGGGGATCATGCGCGCCATGCGGTCACTCCTCTCCCGGATGTCGTCCCGGTAACGGCGGCGCGTCGCCGAGCAGTCGTGCGATATCGTGAAGAAGCTCGGGGACATCTTCGACGATGGAGTCCCACACGATCTGATGATCGGGACGATCATAGGCGTGCGCAATCCGATTCCGAGGGCCGATCCACTCCCCGAGTTGACGGATCGCATTCGGATCAATGGTTTCGTCCAGTCGCGCCTTGTTGAGCGCCTCGCCGCCGATTTCCAGCTGGCGTTTCACCGCCGAGTGGAGGTAGACGTTTGTGAGATTGTCCTCGAACGACCGGCCGACCGTGAACGAGCGGATGTGGGACGCGGCCTGGAAGGAGTCAAGAAGCAGTTGGGCCTGTCTCGGCGACATAGAGCAGCTCCCTGGCCGAATCAAGCTCGGCGCGGACGTAGGGATTGACGATCTGCCGGACCGTGATCACATCGACCGGTCGCGCGACGATCGCTTCGAGGCGCTCGTAAAACCCGAAGCACCGCCTGGCAACGCCTCGTTCGTACTCGCCGAGATCGACGATGAAGTCCAGATCGCTGGACGCGGGGTCGAAGGTCCCGGTCGCCGCGGAGCCGAACGATTCGAGCTTTCGCACGTCCCAGGCTTTGCAAAGCTCCGCGATCCGCACCCGGTTGTCCAGAATCAGCGCGATCATCACATTGTCCCCTGACAGGCTGACGGTTTCGAGGTTCATTATGCCGCATCGGGGTCACGTCCCGGTCGTTCCGCGAGCTTCCGGCGGCGCGGCGCGGGTCGATCCGAGGCAGCGCGTCTCGTGCTGGAACTTCCGTTTCAAGTATGCTTGTGTCATACACTGTCGTCTGTGTCCGTTTACTTGGGAGCGACCCTATGATTGCATTGCTGAAAGCGAACAGGGAGGACATCGCGGCGATCTGCCGTACGCATGGTGTCCGGAAACTGGAAATCTTCGGCTCAGCCGCCTCCGGGCCATTCAATCCTTCCACCAGTGACCTCGACTTCGTGGTCGATTTTCTCGACTACGGCCCGGGCGTTGCGCTCCGGTTCACCGGCTTCGCGCACGATATGGAGTTCCTGTTCCGGCGCTCGGTCGATCTGATCTTCGATGTAAAGCTCACCAATCCGTATTTCCGTCGCGCGGTCGATTCGAGCAGGGAGCTGGTCTACGATGCAAGCAGAGACAGCCAAGCGGCTGCATGACGCCATGACGGCTTCCGCCAGCGTCAAGGCATTCGTCGCCGGCGCGGATCTGGCGCGGTATCAGGAGGACGACCTTCTCCGATCCGCCGTGGAGCGAAAGTTCGAGATTCTGGGAGAAGCACTCCGTCAGGCCATCCGTGGCGATGAAACACTCCCGGACCGAATTCCGTACATCCAGAATCTTATCGGCATGGCCAACCGGATCACGCACGGCTACGGCGACATTCACGACGAGATCGTCTGGGACGCGATTCAGCACCGTCTTCCGGAGCTCGAAGCGACCCTTGCCACATTGCTCGCGGCAGAGCCGGTCTAGCGGAGTGTCAGCCCTCATTTGTCATTCCGACAGCTGTGTCGAGCAGCCGCATCGGTCGGAATGACAATTCAGCGTTGACGGACCACCAGCGTGGTCGGATTGCGGCGGAGGTGATGATCCGTGCCACGAGAGTCGGTGTTCTCGACCGATGCCTCAGCAGTGGTGTTTGGGCCCGGCGCTACACGTGAAACGGGCCCACGCGCCAAGGCTCTCGGGTGCCGAAACGTTCTCCTCGTGACCGATTCGCGGCTCGTTCGGCTCCCGCCGGTCGAGCGGGCGATCGCATCGCTCCGTGACGCCGGGGTCGCGGTGAACCTCTTCGACAAGGTCCGGGTCGAGCCCACCGACGCCTCGCTGGGAGAGGCCGTTGACGCCGCGACCGCCGCCAATGTCGACGGGTTCGTGTCGGTCGGCGGCGGCTCGGTGATCGACACCGCCAAGGTCGCCAATCTCTACTCGACCTGGCCGGACGATTTCCTGGCCTATGTGTATCCGCCGCTGGGACAGGGAAAACAGGTGCCAGGCCCGCTGAAGCCGCACATCGCGATCCCGACGACCGCCGGGACCGGCTCGGAGACGACCGGGAACGCCGTGTTCGACCTCGCCAGCGCCCACGTCAAGACCGCGATCGCTCATCGCGCGCTGCGCCCGACGGTTGGAATCATCGACCCCGACAACACCAGGACGATGCCGCCGATGGTGGCGGCCTGCTCCGGGCTCGATGTCCTGAGCCACGCCCTCGAGTCGTACACCGCGGTTCCGTTCTCGGAACGCGAGGCGGTGGCGGATCCGCTCACGCGGACCGTGTACCAGGGCGCGAACCCGATCAGCGACATCTGGTCGGCGCGCGCGATCGAGCTTTGCGCGGCATCGCTCGTTCAGGCCGTGCACCATCCCGAAGATGACGACGCGCGGGCCGCGATGCTCCTGGCCTCGACCGCCGCCGGGATCGGCTTCGGGAACGCGGGCGTGCACCTGCCGCACGCGATGTCGTACCCGGTCTCGGCGCTGGCCCGGTCCTTCGTCCCGGAAGGTTACCCGGACGACCACGCGATCGTTCCCCACGGGATGTCGGTGATCCTGACCGCCCCGGCGGTCTTCCGCTGGACGGCACAAGCGAATCCGGCGCGTCATCTGGAGGCGGCCCGCCTGCTCGGAATCGACACGGCGGCCGTGTCGCCGTCCGACGCCGGGGAGGTACTGGCGAAGACCCTGATCGATCTGATGCGCGCGGTCGGAATGCCGAACGGGTTGAACGGCGTCGGAATCAGCGGGGCGGACCTCGATACCCTCGTGCGGGGCACACTCCCGCAAGGCAGGATCACGCAGCTCTCGCCGCGACCGGCGACGACCGACGACTACCGCGAGCTGTTCGCCGCCTCGATGACGCTCTGGTGAGCCGGTCGCGGCGCCGAGACCCGGAATCGATTCAGGCGGACAGTCCCTTCAGTGACCACGATCCCGGCGGCGCCACCGCGTAGCGGCTCACGATCGACCGCATTCGCGACGGGCACGCCGTCGACCCAAGCGGTGATCCGTTTCCCGGAGACCTCGATCGCAAGCTCCCACGGGCGATGGCTCGTCCAGTCGATTTGAGCGCTCGCCAGCTCCCGATCCGTTCCGTCATGGGCGCGCATCAACCGGGCGTGACCGTCGGCGCCGATCAGCAGTGCATACCAGCGGCGCATCCCCTGAACACGGGCGGCGATTCCGAACCGGCGGGCGAACCGGGTCTCGATCGTGGCGGTCGCCCGGTAATCGGTCCACTCGCGCGTGCCCTGGACGATGAGCCCGGTTCCCCGATTCTGGCTCAGCGTCCTGCCCTGGAGCTGATCGACCCCATTCACCCACGCAAGTGTCGCCATCGTCCCTGAGCTCGATGGATTCGACAGCTCGACGTTCGGCGCGCCATCCCAGGTCAGGACGTCCAGCTCGACGACGGTTCCCGCGTCACCGGCGAGCTCGAGACCCACGCTGGCGATGGGGCCAGCAGTGGCCGGCGTACACGTCCATCTCAGCTCCACCGGCGCCCCCGGACGGAGTGATTCTGGCGGCCCCGTCGCGGTGACCAGCGCATCGCGCTCGTCGCAGGAGCGGACCGCGAGGCGCGCACTCGCCTTTCCGGCACCGACAAGGCGTGCGGACGCTCGCAGCACTTGTCCAGCGTAAAGCGTCGGGGAGGCGAGCATCGCGTACCCCATGTCCTCCGTCTCGTCGGGCCGAAGGAAGGTGGGCGTCAGCACCTGAACCGTCCCCCCGCTCTGGAACCCAATCCGCAACGCGCGGCTCCCGGACCCGTCGCTCGATCGGACGTTGGAGAGCGTCGCTCCGCTGTCGGGCGAGACCGCGAACCCCTGCGTCGCGCCCGGCAGGTCAAAGTGGAACCGAGCTCCATTCCCGGGCTCCCACGGCGCTCCTCCAGAGAGCGCTCGCGCGGTCCGGACCAGTGCGCCGGTCTCGATCACCGCGTCGGTGATCGCGCGGCCACCATCCGCCGTGGGGAGATAGAGACGGTCGTTGATCGGAAGGCGGAGATCGGGAGCGTCGTCGAAGACCGGGAGACCCTGGGCCGTGGCCAGGATGCAGCCGACGTTGCCGGCGTTGCAGTCGGTATCCCATCCGGCGGTGGTCGCGATCGAGAGCGACCGCCGTAAGTTTCCGCCGCCATGCATCAGCGCCAGCACGATCACCGCGTGGTTCGGCACGACATGGACATTGCCGGGATACCGCTCGTTCGGATAGGCGTCGGCGATTCGCCCCCGCGTCGTCAGCCAGTCGTCGTCGCGCGCGCACCACTCGCGAACCTGAGTGATCACCGAGGCGATTGCCGAGTCGGCCGGAATTCGCGCTGTCGCGACGTCGAGCAGGGTCGCCGGGTCGGATTCGACAAACGCCTGCGCGACCATCGCCGCGATGATCTGCGCGGCATGGATCGCGGCGCCGTCGTGACTGACGCTCGCCGCACGGCGGGCGAGATCGGCGGCGCGCTCCGGGTCGCCCGGCGCGATCAGCCCCCAGGAGTCGATGAAAATCTGGGCGCCGATCTGCTCGGCGGTCACCTGCCCGTTGCGCGCGACCGAGCCGCTGGCGGGCGCCGGAGTGCCGCCCTGAAGGTTGAGAAAGGAGGTGTGTTCGGTGCTGTTGCCACGGCCACCCCACCACAGGATCGCGCGCTCCTCTATGATGTAGTTGAGCCAGGTTTCGCCGATCTGGGCTGGGGAGAGGTTGGGATCGAACCCGTTGTCGGCCAGGGCGCGGATGAACGTCAATGTCCCCGAGATGTCGTCATCGGGCACAACCACGGGCTTCCCGAGCTGATCGCTGACGTACGTTGTGATCTCGCCGAAGCGACCCACGATGTCCTCATGCGTCCACCCCTCGACCGGGCGCCCCAGGTAGACACCGGCGAGCTTGCCGAGAATGCCGGCATAGACGCGTTCGGGGTACTGCGGGCTGGTGGCATCCATGTGGCGAGCGGCCTCCTCATCGTGGTCGGGCTTTCTCGTCGGTCAGCCACGCCACGATAGGGCTGGATAGGCACCCGGTCAACGCCTACAACGATTTCTTGAAGTTGCGCTCGTTGAACATGGTGGGCGCTTCGCGCCGATTCAGAACCGGCTGCAGCGCGTTGCGCTTCCGCCCGCGACGCAGCTGCTGGGGGCCCTCGTCACGGAGTTTATCCTGAGCGAAGCGATGGACCGTCCCTCGGGATGACAACATCTCTGCAATTCGCTCTCATAATTCGTGCCCTCGAACTGGTCGAGCACCCGTCTCAGGACGGCCACCGCTCCCGGACCGAGATTGTCGTCACCGCCGGGAGGTGGGCTCCGGTAAACGGAGGTCGGCGCCGCAGTCGACCGCGGCACCGATGTTGATTCGGCCCGCGCCGATCTTGCCCGTCACCACCGCGTCAGGTTCCGGAATCGGATCCGTAGCTCGGGCGAACGTTTGCAGGATCGCGGCGGGATCGAGATCGCCCGCCTGCTCCAGCAGAAGGGCATGGGCGCCGGTCACGATTGCGGTCGACATGCTCGTCCCGGTTGCGGCGACGTACTGGTTGCCGGGAGAGGCGCTGGCAATATCGACGCCCGGTGCGCTGAGATCGACCTCCGCGTTGAAATTGCTGAAGTCCGCCTTGTTTCCGTCCTCATCCGTAGCAGCGACACCCACCGCGGCCGCTTCAGACGCGGGGTACTCTGGGGGCTGCTCGACGCCCTGATTGCCGATCGCCGCGATCACGGGAACGCCCCGCGTTGTCGCGGCCGCGACGGCGTCGGACACGGTGCGCGAGTCAAACGTTGAGCCGAGGCTGAGGTTGACGACGTCCGCCCCCTGTTCCAGCGCGTAGTAGAGTCCGGCCGCCACGAAGAACGCGTCGCCAATGCCGTCGGAATCGAGCACCTTGACCGGAAGGATTCCGGCGTCGGGCGCGATCTGGGCCACAATCCCGGCGACATGCGTCCCGTGCCCGGTCATCTCGTCGATATCGCCGTCACCGTCTTCATCGACGCCGTTGCTGGCATCCGTGATGTCGAATGTGTTGTCGACCATGTTGACGCCGTTCGGCAGAACGGACGGGGCGAGCAGAGGATGGGCCGGATCGAGACCGGTATCGAGCACCGCGACAACGACACCGGTGCCGGTGACACAGGAACGCGCGGGCAGGTTGAGCTCGGGCGGCAAGCCGGGCCGATCAACCGGAACGGTGTCGCCATCGCCGCTTGGAAAGAAGTACCGGACGCGCGCCTCCGGGGCTTGCCCGGTGACGTTCAGCTCGGCGTAGGCGACATCGGGGTCGGCGCTGAGCGCGGCCGCTTCGTCTTCGTCCCGCGGCCCGGGAATCAGGCTCACGAGGAAGATGTTCTCGGCCGGAATGACGCGGAGGACGGTGATCCCGAAGCGTGCGGCGAATGCGTCGCCGTCGACTCCGGGGTGGAGCCGGACGATCGCCTGGTTTGGCCGGGGGTCGTCGATGGTGTCGGACCGGTCGATATCGCCAGCGTCATCGTCGGAGAACGCCGGGTCGATCTGCACGCCGGTTCCCGGCGTGTCGTCATCGTCCGATCGTGGCGCATCCCCACCCAATCCGTCGTCACCGGACAGGGCCGGATCAACCGCAGGTGGGGCATCCGCCGCCGCGTCCCCGGCGGGCGGCAGCACGAACACCGGACCGATCGCGGCCGAAACCGGTGATTGCCCTACTCCGCCATCGTCCGCTGGGGCGGGGCCAGTGACGGGATCCGGCTGGCCGGTCGACGGATCGTCATCGACGGCACCGCCACCCACCGGCGCGTCGTTGTCGCCCGGCACGTCGTCATCATCGACGGCTTCGCCACCCACCGGCACGTTGTCATCGTCGCCCGGCACGTCGTCGTCGTCGACCGGATCGTCAGCCACTGGCAGATCGTCGTCCGGCGCGTCATCGGCCGGTTCGTCATCCACTGGGTCGTCGCCAGTTGGCTCATCGACGTCTGGCCCGGGATCGTCCTTGGACCCTCCACCAGGCTGATCGACGCCAGGCGCTGGGTCGTCGTCGACCTCTCCACCAGGCGCGTCTCCGCCCGGACCTGGTTGGCCGGTTTGCGGCTTGGCGGGGATTTCAGTGCCGTTGTTCTGGGCCCACCCCGACGCCGGCGGGGCAGCCATCACCACGAGCGAAGAGATCAGCACCAGCCGCAACAGCAGCAGATGAAAACTGGCGGTCCGACTCATGATGGTGTTCCCCCTACGGTCTTCCGATGAAGACGAATGGCGCCCAGAAGGCTGGATGTGCATGACTCGCAAGCGCTGTGCGTTGGGCCAGCCGCGGCGCTTCGAGTGGTCCGGAGCCGGTCCGGAGATGGCGATGGAAGTTGCTCATCAAGGTCGATGTCGCACGATCGTCGGTCATCCACAAGCTGACGAGCAGCGAGTGCGCCCCCGCCGATAGTATCGCATTCGAGAGCCCGATCAGCTCGTCCCCCGTCTCGACGCGGGAACGCCCTGTTTCACAGCCACTGAGCGTCACCAGCGACGCATGCGGGCTGAGCCGGTGAAGCTCCTTCACGGTCATCCAGCGATCCGCCAACCGCAAGCCGGAGGCCTCGACCAGCTCGGCATGATACCGGCCGTGGCAGGCGAGATGAATGATTGACGCGCGTTTCATGCCATCGGCGATCGTGTCCACGGTCGCCCCTTCACCGGTGACAACGCGTGCACCGGGCAACAAGGCGCCCACTGCGTTCGCCTCGGCGACCAGCTCGGGTGTTTCGGCATCCGTGACGCCGACGACGAGCGCTGCCGATGAATCGAGTGGTGTCGTGACTGGGCTCAGCTGGCGCAGAACGCTCGCGCTCGGTACCAGTGCGATCATGTGCCGCTCCATGAGATACGATCCGTCTCCGCGCAGGGCGGGGAAGGGGATTGCATGGAGCACACCGCAGGGAGCGACGAAGAGGTGCTCGATCTCAGTTAGCCGATCGGCGATCGGCCCGAGAATCGCGTCGTGGAGCGCCGACAGCTCGCGCCGCACATCGGCCAGGAGCCGGTCGGCGATCCGATCCTGATCGGGACGTCGCACGATCGCCCGCTGGATCTGGAACTGGAGACGCCGCACCACCTCCCCGATCGCCGCCGAGGAACCCAGGAACGGAAACGCCGTCACGTCCTCCGGGGTCACGACGATGGCGTGGATCGCGCCCTCGGCCTCCATGTAGCTGATTAGCGCTCCATTCGCCGGCAACAGCGCCTGGGCCTCGCCGACGGTGCTGGGCACCAGGTGGGACGAGCCCGTGCCCGCCGCGATCGCGAGCCGGGTGTTGAGCCCGGCGAGAACCCGCTCGTGCTCACGAAGCTGGACCAGCAGGTGCTCGTCGGGCTCGACGCCGTCGGCGATCTGGCTATACGTCCAGTTCACCCGCCGCTGATGGTCGTCGATTCGCGCCACCAGCTCTCGCTCAGCCGCAGATGAGGCGACCAGCTGGTCTGTTTCCGCACCCAGGACGTCGAGCAGTGCCCGGCTCCGCGCGCGTTCGGAGATCTGGAAGGCTTCCGCGACGGCATCCTCGGTCCCCTCCCGCAACAGGGCGACATACAGCTCCTGGTACACCCCAAGCCGATCGCCGAGGTAGGCCCCGCGCAGCCGCTCGGCCTGCAAGGCGCCGCGAACCCGTTCCATCTGGTCAATCGCGGCTCGTCGCGCAACGTTGGCGAGCGTGGTGTCCCCCAGCCGATCGTGCACGCGGCCCAGCAGTTGACACGTGTCGGCGATCACTGGCGCGATATGCATGGGCCGCACGCGGTCGAGCACGGTGTCGAGCATCTCCCTGGCGGCCACGGGATCGTTGCCATCGAGCGCGATCCGGGCTTGCAGAGTCTCGACGATCGCCCGTTGTAACGGCCTGTCGACCAGCGCGGCGGCGGCGGCGCTCGCAAATGCGCCAGCCTGCAAGTGGTCACCACCGATCAGGGCGATCTCGGCTCGCAACGCGGCGCATTCGGCGGCGGCCATCGGCTGCGTTTCGACGTCGAGCGAACCCTCGGCGTCGGCGAGCGCCGCTTCAGCGTCGGAGATGTTCCCCTGCTGCAGCAAGGAACGGCCAAGACCGATCTGAGCCAGCGAAACATCCCTCGCGCTGCCGTGATCCCGCAATTGCGGGATCACCCGTTCGTAGGCGGTGACCGCGTCGGACGGCAAGCCAATCGCGGCGAGGGCGCTGGCGCGCTCGGCCTCCAGGCGAGCGATGTCGGCGACCGCCTCGTCCCTGATCAGGAGCTGATAGGCGCGCTCGTAGTGGGACAGGGCGACATCGAGCCGTCCCTGCCGGAAGCTGAGGTTCGCGAGATTGCCCGCCGCGATCGCCGCCGCCCAATCCATCTCGAACCTGGAGAAGATCTGTTCAGATTTGGCGTAGGCGTCTTCCGCCTCCGCGTAGCGGTCGAGATCAGAAAGCGTGTTCCCCCGATTTCCTTCGACCTGCGCCAGCATGGGCGGGTTCTCACGCAACAAATCGCGGGCCTTGTCGAGATGGACGAGCGCCTTGTCGGGTCTGTCGCACATCGCCCATGTCGAGCCAATCGCGGTCTCCGCGCGACCGGCCAGGTCCCAGGCGCCTTCCCGCTCGAATGCCTTGAGCGCGATCATGCCGGTGGCGATCGCGTCGTCGAACCGGGCGAGATTGGCGAGCGGCTGTATCGCGGCGACCCGGCAGCAGGCGCCCTCGATCGGGTGATCGAGGAGCGTGGCCAGCTCTGCACCCTCCATGCACATCGCGAGGGCATCGTCGAACTGGCTGGCGTTCGCCTGGGCCGTCGCGAGCATCCGTCGCGCCCGGACTCGAGGGAGCAGATACGGGGATGCATCGGCGAGCTCAACCATCGCTAGGGCGGCCATCATACCACGGCCGATCTCGTCCAGAATGAGGTGCTCGGTCTCGCCGCACAAGTCGAGCAACGCCTGCTCGATGTCTCCGGCGTCGAGCGGGCGCGTAAACGCCGTCCACCGCTGGTCCGGACGCTCGTCGAGAATCGCGTTCAAGGACATCGGCGCGCTCAGCCCATCCGTCATAACGTGAATTCCGGGAAGACGAGAACCGCCTCGTCCATCACCGTGCATGCCGCCCACGTTCCCGCGGGCAGCTCGACCGTGAAGTAGCCGCTGTCATCGACCATCGCGGTGATACGCCGCGCGTCGTGCGCCTCCGTGGCCCCCGCGAGACGATCGGTGCCACGACGGTCAGCCACCAGGAACTCGATCTCGACGCGCCCTGGCGACGGAGTGTGGAGCTCGAGCTGACCCATCACGTGCCAGATCGCATCGTCCGCCGAGGAGCGCAAGGGGGACGTGATCTGCAGGTCCAGATCTCCAAGCTCGGACTGATACGCCAGGTGCCGCGGCCCCGCCTCGGTTGCCCGCAACCCCGCGAACGCGGGCGAGCCGAGACTGTCGAAGGAGAGGCTGCCGACGAAGCGGCGCAGCCGATCCAGGCGTGATGCGACTTCGTTGGCGGGCTCATGGGCGACGTTGTCGATCACGCCGTCGGCGGCCTGAGCGGTTGTGGTCAGGTCCGGGCGAACCCGCGCGAACAGGCCCTCGGCCATAGCCGAGACCGACGCCGGTGACTCCTCGATCAGCGCCTGTTGCGCGCGAACGACCGCCGCGACCGTTCGCGCCCGCTCGACGACCGACGCACACGCGGTGCAGTCCCGCAGATGATTGTCGACGGCGGCGAGGGCATTTGGCGGTGTCATTCCCGCCGCGTGGAGCAGAAGGGTATCGGTGGAGACGTGATCATCCCGCATGCTCGTTGCTTTCCATTCCTGAGTCTTTGTTGATCGCGTCAGCGATGGTGCGATTCCGTCGCGCAACGGCCCGCCCGGTGGAGCGTCCATCGGAAGTCCTGGCTGCTACAGGAGGAGAGGATCGAGCGGGCGGAAATGATACATTGCGGGCATGTCGATTCTCGCTCGTCTTCTTCAGGTCCGCGAGCGATCCGGCGGCCACGATGCGCGGGAGTTCATTCGAGCGCCACGGCCGCGGGATCGATCACCCCGAGCGTCTCCAGCTCGGTGGCCAGCTTCGCGAAGCACCGGGCGCGAGTCGGCCCGATGCTACCGACCGGCATCCGGAGGCGCTCCGAGAGCTCGGCGTAACTGGGGGTTTGTTGCTCGAAGAACAAGGCTGCCACGAGTTCACGGCACGTGGCGGTAAGTCCGTTCAGAGCGACGCGAACGAGCGCCGCGCGCTCCCACGCCATCACCTCGTCTTCCGGCAGGGGCTGGTCGTCGACCAGGCCAACCTCGTCCAGGGCATCGGACAGCGGCGCATGGCGATGCAGCCGCCATGCCTCTCGCTTCGCGGTCGTGATCAGCCACGCCGAGAACCGCTCCAGGTCCTGAATCGTTTCGAGACGGCGCAGCACGATCGTGAGCACATTCTGCACGAGATCGGCGCTGTCTTCGGAGGTGAGCCCCTGACGGCGCCCAATCGAGAAGATCAGCCGGTGGTAGCGCTCGACCAGCACCGCCCAGGCATCCTGATCCCTCGTCAGGCAGGCCTTGAGCAGGTCGGTATCGCTGCGTTGATCGTCACCGTATTCGCGCTCACTCGACATTTCCGGGCAACCCTCGATCACGGAGCTCTCTTCGCTTCGGCAGGCATCCTACGACAGGTATGGCTGTTTGCGGAGACGCGGGGCATGGCAACATGCCTGGCGACGTTGCGCCGGAGAAGGTCCTGAGTACGGACCTCAAGGGCAGCCGGGCGGGTTCTTTCGTCCGCGTACGAACGTTGGAGGATTCCCCCGGAGGTACTCCCGTTTGCATGATCGGGCGCAAGACATATCCCTTGGGAGGTGTGCCGCGCAGGACGCCAGCGGCGCGGTGCGCTGCCCGGTGATACGTCCCGGCATTGCTCTCCGGTTCACCGGTCGTCCTGTTGCGGGAAGGTATGAAGCGGCGAGGATGCGCCCGCGATACGGCTGCCGAACGCGGAGATTACAGCGGTTTCCAGAAATTGTGCCCGCTGAATATGGAGGGCGCCGCGCCGATTCAACACCGGCTTCAGCGCGGAGCGCTTTCGCCGGGGGATTCCTCGTCGCTTTGCTCCCTCCGATGCGCTGCTGGAATGACAGGGAGCGGGTACCTGGTTCGCAAACCGCTGTAGCCCGCCCTTTGGCTCCCGAGTGCCTCGCGAAGCTCCCCGAGTGCTCGCCGCTGGATGCCTTCAGGGGTGAAGTTGGCGGGATCGAGCCAGGCTTCGAACGCGGCCCGGATCGCTGGCCACTCCCGGTCGATGATCGCGTACCAGGCCGTGTCCCGGTTCCGCCCCTTGACGACCATATGCTGGCGAAACGTCCCCTCGAAGCGAAAACCGAAGCGGTCGGCGGCGCGGCGCGATCGAATGTTGAGCCCGTTGCACTTCCACTCCAAGCGGCGGTAACCGAGATCGTCGAAGGCGTGGCGCGCGAGCAAAAAGATCGCTTCGGTCGCGGCGGGGGTGCGCTGAAGGGCCGCGCCGAACCAGATGTGCCCGATCTCGATCACCCCGTTCGCGGGGTCGATCCGGAGAAAGGACGCCACACCCCCGGCCAATCCCGACGCGTCGTCGATGATCGCGAAGAAGAGCGGGTCGTCGCTCCCGGCGGCAGTCTTGAGGTGCCGGCGGAACGCGGTCTCATCTTCGTACGGTCCCGAGGACATGTAGGTCCACAGCCTTGGGTCAGCGTCCGAGCCCTGTGCGGCGAACAGCGCGTCGCCGTGCCGCCCTGGGTCCAGCGGCTCGAGCCGGACCCCACGTCCCGCCAGCACGACCCGGGAAGGCGGCTGGACAGGTCTCCATTCCAGGATCTCCCCAAGGGAGCGCTCCTGATCCATCGTGGCCCTTCCTCCCGCACCGCCGATCGCGGCCCGTGCGATACACGCCTACGTGAAAGGCACCTTGTAACGGATGAAGCCGTCCGCCGGGGCGAACGTGTCGTAGAGCCGCCGGGCGGTGGCGTTGTCTTCCTTCGTCAGCCAGTACACCCGGTCCCAGCCTTCGCGCGCGCCGCGGTCGATCAGGTGCTGGATCAGGGCGTGGCCCGTTCCGCCGCCCCGGGCATCCGGGTGCACGAAAAGATCATGGAGGAGGCAGGCCGGTCTCTCACTCCACGGAAACGGGTGGAGCACGAAGTTCGCGAACCCGGTCACCGCGCCGTCCCGGACGGCGACGATCGCCCCGAACGGGAACTCCGGGTCGAGGAGGCGCTCCCAGGTCGTCTCCGTCGTCGCATTCGGCAGCGTTGCCTCGTAGAACCGGAGGTAGGCGGCCCAGAGCTCGCGCCAGACCGCTTCGTCCTCTTGTTTGACGTCCCGAACCTCGACATCCTGGCTCACTCGCGGCTCCTGACCGACCTGCCCCAGGGTTTCCGATGCCGTCGATCATAGCAGCGCGCCGAGCAGCGCGCCGAGCAGCGCGACGAGCGGGATAACGATGACTCAGGCGTGCGCCAGACCCGCCACCACCGACTCGTTGGCGGCGGCGCGGCCGGGAAGGACCGACGCCAGAAGACCGGCGATGACCGCGACGGCCACGATCGCCAGCACCTGGAGCACTGGGAAGGCAAGATGGAACCCGAATGCGCTTCCCGTCAGGGTTGCCGCCCCGATCCAGCCAAAGGCGGTTCCGAGCACGATCCCGATCACGCCGCCGACCCCGGCGATCAGCATGCCCTCGATCGCCATCATCGACCGTAGCTGCCGCCGCGTAAACCCGAGCGCTCGTAACGTGGCCGATTCCCGCCGTCGTTCCAGCACGGACAGCGACAGCGTGTTCCCGACACCCACGAGCGCGATCGCGACCGCCACCGCCAGCAACCCCGTGACGATCAGGAGCATCACATCGAGCGCCGATTCGATCTGGTCGCGGTAGTCCACCACCGCATCGACGAACACCGGGTCGCCGGTCCGTTCCGCGATCTCGTAGATCGACTCGACCACGCCGTCGGCATTGACGTCCTCATTCAGATCGATCCAGACGCCGGTCGGAGCCATTGCGGGGAGGATCGGTTGCGCGTCCACCCTGGCGAGGTAGACGGACTCTACCGAGTCGGCGACGCTGGCCGTGAGCCGCGCGCTCTTGTCTCCGACCGTAATCGTCACCTCGTCGCCGGACTCGATTGCCTGTTCGGCGGCAATCCATGATGGCAGCAGGACGACGCCCGGGCCGAAGGCTTCGAAGGTCGCCGTGTCCCGCCGCACGGCACGGGCTGCAGTGGGGTCGACCGCCATCGTCCGGGTAACCAGCTCCTCGGTAGCGCTGGGCCCGGCAACAGCGCCATCGACGCCCACCGTGGAGGCGATCCCGGCGACGCCGTCAATCGCCGCGATGTCGGCCATAAAGCGATCGCTGAGTGGGATGCCGCCTTCGGCGCCGCCCTGTGAAAGGATGTCAAGGTCGGTCGTCGCGCGTTCATCGACCTCGTTCGCCAGGCCCCCCTTGAGCGAGTCGGCGCCGACGACCATCATCGTGACCAGCGTGACTCCAATGATCAGGGCCGCCGCCGTGGAGGAGGTCCGGCGCGGATTGCGCAGGCTGTTGGCCGCCGCCAGACGAGCTGGCGCGCCGCCGAACCGCTCGCTCAGTGCGCCGAGCAGGGCGACGAGCCGGGGAACGTAGAGACCGGTGCCGAGGAGCGCACCGAAAAAGGCGATCGCGCCGCCGACGATTCCGACCAGCACGCCGAGCTGAGGGTTGTTCGCAAGACCCAGCGTCACGCCAAAAGCCAGCAGGACCCAGCCACCGCCGAAGAGCGCCGCCGCGACCGCCAGCTTGCCCCGGCTCGACCGGTTCTCGGTCACGGTCGTCGCCGACGATCTCAGGGCGTCGAGCGGCGAGACACTGGTCGCCGCCCGCGCCGGGGACCAGACGGCGGCAAGCGTCATCGCCAGGCCCGCGAGCACGGGCAGCAGGATCGTGCCGAATCCGGGAGCGACCACGCCAGGCAGGCTCCCAATGTCGAACACGCGCCCGGCGATCGCGAGGCCAAGGTTCGCCAGCACGGTCGCCAGCGCCACGCCGGCGATCGCGCTCCCGAGCCCGACGATCAGCGCCTCGGCCAGCACCGCGCGGCGGACCTGGGAGCGCGTGGCCCCGGCGCAGCGGAACAACGCGATCTCCCGTGTCCGCTGGGCGATCAGGATCATGAAGGTGTTGCCGATCACGATCGCGGCGACGACCAGGGACACGAACGCGAAGGCGAGCAGGCCCTGGGTCAGGATCGCCGTCGACTCCTTGTACTCGCTGATCTGTCCATCGACGAATGTGTCAGCCGCCGTCGCCACGCCATTCGGTCCCAGCTCGCGCTGGATCGTCTCAGCGAGCACGCCCTGGTCGACGTCCGGATTCGCGGCGACATGGATCGCGGCATAGATTCCTCCGCCAAATGAGGACGGCAACGCGGCGACGGCCTCCTGCGTCATGTACCCTTCGTTTTCGATCGCGCCCAATCCACTGTCGGTGCGCAACGTGCCCACGACCGTGATCTCGCCGATCGCTTCGGACGGATTCCCGGTCATCGGATCGCCAACTCGCAGCGTCTCTCCAATCTCGATCCGGTTTGACCGCGCGGCGCTCTTGAGCAACGCGATCTCGCCGGGCCCTTCCGGAAGGCGCCCCTCTTCGAGGTGGAGATTGGTGCGGAGCTCGGGACTCTGGGGCAGGTTGGAGATCAGCAGGCCACCATCACCGGACGATCCGACGGTGGGAAGCCGGAGCACGGCGCGGGGATCGACCTCGGCGACACCCGCGACGTCCCCGATCCTCAGCACCGTCGCGTCTGTCAGTTCCCGCTCGATTGGCTCGACCACCACGTCAATGTTGCGGTATTCCGCTCCGATGGTGTTGCGGAAGGTTTCTTCGAGCACCCGGCCGAAGAGGAGGGTCGCGGTCAGGAAGGCGATGCCGAGCACGATCGCGAGCGCAACGGCGAGGAGCCGGCGGGCGTGTGCCCGCGGTTGAATCAGCGTCATGAAGCTCATCAGTCCGCCCCCAGCGTGCGCAGCGCGCTCACGACCGCGTCGATCGTCGGATCGTGAAGCTCCCCGGCGGAGCGGCCATCTTCCATCAGCACGACGCGGTTGGCATAGGCCGCCGCCATCGGATCGTGTGTCACCATCACGATCGTCTGCCCGAGCTCGCGGACGCTGCGCTGGAGGAACTGGAGGGTTTGGTTGCTGGAGCGGGAGTCGAGATTGCCGGTCGGCTCGTCGGCGAACACGACATCGGGCTGAGCGACCAGGGCCCGCGCAATCGCGACCCGTTGCTGCTGACCGCCGGAAAGCTCGCTGGGCCGGTGGTCGAGGCGGTCCTCGATCCCCAGCGTGCTGACCAGTGCGGTGAACCAGGTCCGGTCGGGCGTCTTTCCCGCAAGCTCCAGCGGAAGCACGATGTTCTGGTGAGCCGTAAATGTCGGCAGTAGGTTGAACGCCTGGAAGACGAACCCGATCCGGTCACGGCGAAGTACCGAGAGCGCGGTGTCATCCAGGGTCGTCAGCTCGGTCTCGCCGAGAAAGACCGCTCCGGCGGACACGGTGTCGAGCCCGGCGAGGCAGTGCATCAGGGTCGATTTGCCTGACCCGGAGGGGCCCATGATCGCGGTGAACTGATGCGCGTCGAAGGCGACGGTCACGTCGTCGAGCGCCTTCACCGCGGATTGTCCGGCTCCATACGTCTTCGTCACGCCGGCCGCCCGCAGCGCTGTCGGCGTGCCCGGCACGCGTCGGTCGCGGTCGTCCGCTTCCAGCCCGATCTGTTCGGAACTCTCTTGCACGATCATCTGTCCCCCACCTGTTCAGCGCAACTCCAGCCGACGGCTGGCCAATCCGCATCGAAGGACCAGCGCCATGGGTCAAGACTAGGTCCCGGTTCTTGTGGTTCGCTTGTGGAGATGTGGCGAAACGGTTGCGGTGGTGTGGGGATTTGCCATCGACGCGGCAACGGCGGTCCGCCTGACCTCAGGCGGACCGCCGTAAGGGGGCGACCACGCTCAGTAGTCTGTCCACGGTAGATCGTCATTCAGAGCGTAGCGATGAATCTCAACAGCGTGTCGTGCGCGAAGCGCACGACGGCGGAGCCGACGCTGGTTTTTGCGATGTTCAGTTCAGGTCCGCTTCGCGGATCGGCTCCATAGGCAATGGCGCAGCCATTGAGCGGATGCGGCCCATCGCCGGGAGATGCTCAATAGGCCATCCCGTAGGGATGGAGCGGATGCGGCCCATTCCGTTGGTCAGCATGACGGGGAAGGGGGTGACTAACGGAACGGTTGCGGTGGCGTGCGGATTCTCCGCGAACCTGGCAGAGATGGTCAGCCCGAGTGGGCGAGGCGGAAGCCGCAGTTGCCGGTGGAGCTGTCGGGGGTGTTCGCGCTCCGGGCATCGACCCGGTAGCGGTTGCAGTACGACCGGTGGCAGAGGTACGACCCGCCGCGGATGACGCGGCTCGTGCCACTTTCCGGCCCGGTCGGGTTCCTCCGTGGCGACCGGCGGTAGGCGTCCGCGGCGAACCAATCCCCGCACCACTCCCAGACGTTTCCGGTCAAGTTGGAAAGCCCGAAACCGTTCGGTGTGTAGGCGGTGACCGGGGCTGTGCCGTGATGACCGTCCGCACCCGTGTTCCTGCCGGGAAACGTCCCCTGCCACACGTTCATGCGGTGCTTGCCACCGGGGTTGAGCTCGTCGCCCCATGGAAATCGCTGTCCGGCGCGCCCGCCGCGGGCCGCGAACTCCCACTCCGCCTCGGTCGGCAGACGCGTTCCCGACCAGGAACAGAAGGCCATTGCGTCCGCCCACGAGACGTGGACGACTGGATGATCGACGCGCCCCATGAGGTGGGAGTGCGGGCCTTCGGGGTGGCGCCAGTCGGCTCCGAAGACCTGCCGCCACCATGGGGCGGCCACCGGTCGCCGGGCGTCGGTAGACGAATCTTGGAGAAATCCACCGAACACGAACGACCAGCCGAAGCGCTCGGCGTCGGTGACGTATCCCGTGCTATCGATGAACGCCGCGAACCGGGCGACCGTGACGGCGGCGGCGTCGATCCAGAACGGATCGAGCTCGACCTCATGGACGTGGTGCTCGCCATCCGCCACGTAGCCATCGCCGCGAGCGTTGCCCATCCGAAACGTTCCGCCTGGAATCAGGACCATTCCCGCCGATGAGATCGAGATCGGCGGGGCGAAAGCGGACGTGCTCGCGGCAACCTCCGTCTCGGCCGACGCTCGCCCCGGCGCGCAGCACCTGGACCCCGGCGTCGCGGCCCCGCGTGGGCGAGCGTCGTCACTCATCGCGCTCGTGGGCCGTCGGTTCCAGCGCGGCGGCGCGCGCGGCGGCGAGTGCGGCGACGACCCCGGCGGCATCTCGGCTCGTGTCGCGCCCCTCCGGCGACTCCCCGCCGATCGGTGTCCCGGCGACGAAGCGGTACATCTCCGCCGCGCCATTCAGGATGCCCGGCGTCATGCCCAGATCGGCGAAGCAGGCGGCGATCTCCTCCATCTCGCCCAACCAGCGGTGCGCCTTGGGCGGCATCGTCGGAATCGAGCGCTCGACCCAGGCGCGGACATCGGCGGTCGACTCCCGCTGTTCCTCCCGCAACGCCTCCTCCAGACCCATCAGCCGGGCCGCCACCAGCAGCTCGGTGCCGAGCGCCTGGAGCCCCTTCGTCATCGCGCCGTAGCACATCTTGAGCCCGGACGCCTGCCCGATCTCTCCGTCGAGCACCCGGACATCGAGCCCGTAATCACGTAATGCCGCCAGCTCCGCCGCACCCGGCCCCGACGCGTAGAATTTCGTGCCTGGCCGCGTCGGCGGCGGACCGATGATCCCGACATCGGCGAACCGTCCGCCGGCCGCCGTGATCGTCTCTCCGATCGTGCGCACGGTACGCGGGGCGATCGCGTTGCAATCGGCGTAGAGGAGGGATGTACCGGTTTCTTCGATCGCCGTGGCGACCTCGCGCGCCACATCGAGTGCGGCGGCGGGGACGAGGATGCAGAGCAGGATGTCTGATTCCCGAACGAGGTTCGCCAGCGTCCCGGCATCGGCGATGTCCGCCTTCGCCGCCAGGGTCCGGGACCGCGCGCTCCTGCCATCGAGGGAAGTTCGAACGGTCAGGCCATGCTCGCGGAGCACGGTCCCGACCGCGTGTCCCATGTCGCCGGGGCTGAGCAGCCCGATCGTTGGCATCGTCACCTGATTGTCTCCCGCGCGAAGATCGTCCCACGAAGCAGTCACGATACGGCGGTGTCCACGGCGACGCAAGGTCGCGATCGCCTGTCGCCCCGGGAGCGTTACCGATCCGGCCTACCGGTCAGGGCCGATGTCTTCTCGACTCGGCCGGCCATCAGGTAGGATTGGATCATGACAGTGACGGAATCAGCCGGGATCACCGGCGACATGTCAGCGTATGTGCGCCAATCCAAGATCACCATCCCCCGATGTCCGATGGTCCCGCGCCCGCATCTCGTGGCACGCGTCGAGGAGCACGTCCGCGGAAAGGTGACCGTCATTTCCGCGCCGGCCGGTTGGGGCAAGACCACGCTGCTCGCGGAATGGGCCGCCGAAACGGCGAGCGCCGTCGCCTGGATCAGCCTCGGTCGCGAGGACAACACCCCGACCGGGTTTTTTCGCTCCCTTGCCGGAGCGGTGAACCGGACTCACCCCGGAACGGTGGACGACGTTTGGTCAATGCTCCGGTTGGCCGAACCAGTCCCGGATGACCGCATCGTAATGGCGATCCTGGAGCGGCTCGGGAATCTGGACGGCGAGACGGTGATCGTGCTCGACGATTACCAGCGTATCGAGCGTGAGGATATTCACCGCGCGATCAGCCTCCTGCTCGACGACCTTCCGCCCCGGCTCCACCTGCTCATCTCCTCGCGCGGCGAGCCGTCGATTCCGATCGCGCGGCTCCGGATGCAGGGCGATGTCGCGACGATGGGGGCGGCGGACATCCGCTTCACCACCGCGGAGGCGGAGGCCGTCTTCGCGCTGCTCGGGGACACCGCGACCCGCCGCGACGACATCGCGACGCTTGTCGAGCGGACCGAGGGATGGATCGCCGGGCTCCGCCTGGCCGCCCTCTCGCTTCGCTCGCAGGCCGATCCGGCGGCGGCGATCGCCCGTTTCACCGGCACTCATCGCGACATCGCCGATTACTTCAGCGAGGAAGTGCTGGAGCATGTGCCGGAGGACCTTCGGACGTTCCTGCTCCAGACATCGATTCTCGATGAAGTCAGCGCTCCGCTGGCGGATGCCGTGACTGGGCGGACCGATGGGCGTTTCGTGCTCGATCGGCTCGGGGAGACCAATCTCTTCGTCATGCCCCTGGACACCGAGCGCCAGCTCTACCGCTACCACGGCCTCTTTCACGACCTCCTCCAATCCTCGCTGATCCAGTCCACGCCGGATCTCGTGCCGACGCTGCATGCGCGCGCCGCCCGCTGGTACGAATCGCGGGGCTTGCGGATTCAGGCTGGTCAGCACGCCTTGCGAACGAACGATCCCGACGCCGCGATCGCAATCATCGACCGCCTCGTTGATCCCCTAATGACCGGGTGCGGCGCAACCAGCATTGCGATCCAATGGCTGGAGCAGTTACCCCGCCGGATCCTGCCCAACTACCCGCGGACGCTTCGGTGGTATGCCTGGGCGCTGACTTTGGCCGGGCGGGCGGACGATGCCGAGGCACTGGTGGTCCATCTGGAGCGGAAGCACGTCGCCGCTGACCCAACCGGAGGCGATGTGCTCGGGCGCGACCTGGAGGCCGAGCTCTTCGCGATCCGGTCCCGCATCGCCGCTTACCGGGGCGATCACCGGGGGACCATCGCTCACGGCGAGGCGGCCCTCTCGCGGCTCGATCCGATTCGCAAGCAGTCCGTTCGTGCCGATGTCGTGCTTAGCCTCGGCTACGCGCATCGCGCTCTCGGCGATCCTATCGTCGCCGGCGACCACTTTCGGCAGGCCGCCCAGCTCGGCCGGGCCAGCGGCAATCTCAACGCGGCCCTTTGGGGGATGCGGTACTTCGCGGCGACCCGCGTATGGCAAGGGCAACTCCGGGAGGCCGATTCGCTGATCGAAGCGGAGCTGGCCCGGCACGAGGCAACGGGCCGCGAGCCGGGACCGCTCGAAGCGGCACTGCTGATCGGCCGTGGCGAGATTGCCTACGAGCAGAACGACCTGACGAGAAGCCGCGCCGCGATCGAAGCGGCGATCCCCCTGATTCAGGAGGGCGGCGATGCCAAGATGCTGATGAACGGGCTGATCGCCCTGGCACTGCTCGACGTGGCGGAGGGGAACTTCGAATCCGCCGCCACCAGCATTCGCCGTGCCGACACCATCTTCGGCGGGCTGTTCACCCAGGCGATGGGCGCTCGCATCGCACTCTTGAGCGGGAACCATGTGGCAGCCGCGCGATGGGCGAGCACCAGCGGATTCGACCTCGCGGATGAGGCCGACTTCGCGCGGGGAGAGACCGAGCAGACGATCTTCAGCAGGATCATGCTCGCCGCTGATCGCTCGCAAGCACCGGTCCCGCTCGCCGAACGTCTCCTCCGGCGCGCCGAGGCGGACGGCCGGGTCACCCGTACGATCGAGCTGTTGGCGATGCTGGCCGTTGCCCACTGTCAGCGCGGCGATTACGACGCCGGCCGCCAACATATGACAGGGGCGCTGCATCTCGCGCAACCGCAGGGCTACGTCCGCTCGATTCTCGATGAAGGTCCGGGTGTGGTCGCGGTCCTACGCGATGTTCTCCGCCAATCTCGCGATCTCGACGACCCGCTTCGCGCGCACGCGATGCGGCTCCTGACCGCCTTCGGGCCCGCCGCGCGGAGCGTTTCGGATCGCGGCAACAACGGCAACGGGATGGCCGAGCCTCTCACCGGGCGTCAGCTCGAGATCCTTCGGCTCCTCGCCGCCGGGCATTCCAACCGGGATATCGCCGAGCGCTTGTTCATAGCGGAAGGCACGGTCAAGGCCCACCTGCACCAGGTCTTCGGGAAGTTGCTCGCCCGCAACCGTACGGAAGCGGTCAGCAACGCCCGCGCGCTCCACCTGCTCGACTCCTAAACTCCCCCACGACTCGGCTAAACCCCACGTCAACCGAATCGTAACGAACGATGGATGTGTGCCTCACGTCCAGTCCCTACGCTTGTTTCATGGAGACAAGACCTCGGGACGACGTCGCGAAACGTCCGCCCCGGACAACGCGAAAGGACACACACCATGCTTCCCTATACCGCCGCCGACATGCTGAACAAGATGCGGAACGACTACGGTCTCAACCTGGAGCCCCAACGCTCCCGTTCGCTGGTATCCGGCCGTTCGGCATCGAGGCGCTACGCAGGAATCCGGCGCGCCATTACCTCGATGCTCGGCGCGATACCGTTCCTGTAAATCCTGAGTCAGGCAGCAGGGCTGAAGCGTCAAATGTTCGAAAGAAGCCCAACACCACCATGCTGCTTCCCCAACTTCCCCCCGACGATATTGTGGCCCTGGGCCGGCACATCCACTACGGGTGGCACGATCCGGTCGAGCGGCTGCGTGCCCACGGGCATCACGATCCGGACGGGTTCCACGGTGACGATGCCCTTCGGCCGCATCCGGTCCGGATGGCTCTGGGCAAGGTGGTTCCACTGCGAACGATCACCGCCCTGGCAACCCGGATCGACGCCGCGTTCTGCCGCATCGGCGATGTCCGCCTTCGCCGCCAGAGTCCGGGACCGCGCGCTCCTGCCATCGAGGGAAGTCCGAACGGTCAGGCCATGCTCGCGGAGCACGGAGCCGACCGCGTGGCCCATTTCGCCGGGGCTGAGCAGCCCGATCGTTGAAGTCGTCACCTGATTGCCTCGCCTCCCGCACGGAAATCGATTCACGAAGCGGCCACGATACGGCGGTGCTTGCGGCGACACAAGCCGGAACGGTTGACGCCGAGGATAAGCTTTAGCAGCCACTGTGGTCACCGACACCAACCTCACGAATGGGAGATTTAGCCAGTTGATTACGATGAGAAGCTTCACGCTCAATTGGGTGCTTATGCCAATGCTGGCGCTGGCGTTCGTGCGATCCGAAGCCGCCGCACAAGACCCGTCCACACCGGGTCCGTCTTCGTTCGGTGAGTTCGAAGGTGCGCGGCAAGCCGTTCTTCGAAACTACATCACCATCGATTTGTCGACCATGTTGGATGGGAACGGAACGCCATGCCCCGACGGTGAGATTTTCGGCATCAAGGACGTGGTCTCGCTGGCTGGCATGATCGGCCAGTTCGACAGTAGCGTCTACGCCGCGGCCGTGGTCGACCGCGTTGCTGAGGAAACGAAGGCTGACCTTGAGCTCCAGCAGCCGATTCCTCCGACGGTCGACGAGGTAGAGGTTGAAATCGGCGACAGGTCCCGGGCGTTCACCGCAACGTCCAACATCAAGGGCCGCAATCTCATCGTCTCGTTCATCATCGTTCAGCAGGACGAGTTCTTTTACATCATCGCCAGTGGGATGATCGATGGTGATGCGCAGAAGCTATCCACGAGGTTCGCCCAAGAACTCATAGACAACCAGACTGGAGACGGCGACTCGCGGTTCAACGAAGACGGTACATCAACCGGTGGTCTTTGGGACAAGTTTCCCAAACCTGATGAAGCGCTCATCGCGAACCTGGTGGTTTCAGACGAGCAACTCTATTCAGAAGTGTTGTCAACCCCAGTTTCCTGATCCGTGACAAGGGCGTGTATCAGCCACGGATCAATGGCCGGGGAGGCAGGTGAGAACGCGATCATCGGTTCGTCCTTAAGCAGCCCGCGGAGCGGCTCGGAGCGCTGGATAATGGCTTGCTCGAAGCGGACCGGCGCGCGATCCCTGGGGTACGCCATCACTGAGGCAGGAGAAGTCGGTGTCGTGGCGTAGGGGGCGTAATCTTCCTCACCCATCTGATTCCGCGGGCGCCAAGGTCTTCGACGAGATCCGCTAAGTCGCGAAGCTCGCCAAACGCCTTGCTCGACGTGTAGAGCTCATATCTTGCGAGAGGAGCTTTCGTGCGATCCCGCTGGCTATGGTTCTCATTCCTAGTGTTCCGCGCCACTCCGATTGATGGTCACAATACAACGGAACAATTGCCGGGGAAAGCCTCTCTCCGAGCTATCGGAGCGTCCTTGGGTTCGGCGTGCGGCGCAGCGATCCGTCTGGCTGGCCGACCAGGAGGTCTTCGAGAAACGACGGGTCGGCAGGGTCGTTCATCACCGCGCCGACCGGCAGTGGCACCGCGCCGTTGAGCAGGGGGTCGCTGGTCTCGCGCATCCACCGGTCGAGTCTCTCGCGAAGGTGGTCGGCGATCGTGGCCAGTTCCGGATCGGCAACCGCGTTCCGTGCCTGCATTGGATCGAAAAGGTTGTCGTAAAGGTGTTCCTCGTCGATCGGACGCTCGGCCCAGCCTTGCTCCAGCCAAAACTCCCGCGTCCCGCCAGCGTCGCAGTTCGGCAGCACGGGCAGGGGCCGCGCGCCGAAGCGGCGGATGTACGTCCAGCGCTTCGTCCGGACCATCCGTTGCGGCTCGTAGGCGGCATGGTAGGTGACCTCCGCGAAGATCTCCTCGTTCACCCCATCGGTCGCGCCCTCGATCAGCGGCATCAGCGACGTTCCCTGGAGCCATTCCGGATGCACGATCCCGGTCAGGTCGCAGAGGGTAGGGAACAGATCGACCTGGGAGACGAGGGCGTCGATCACCTGCCCACCCGTGAACCCGCCAGGGCCGCGCACGATCAGCAAGACGCCCGTGCCGTGATCGGTGAGGGAACACTTCATGGCTGGGAAGGCGATCCCGTGATCGGTCGTCTGGATCACCAGCGTCGAGTCGCTCAGCCCGGCCTCGTCCAGCGCGTCGAGCACGATCCCGACGCCACGATCCAGTTCGCGGACGCTGGCGTGATAGGCGGCCATGTCGAGACGCGTCTCCGGCGTGTCCGGGAAGGGGGCGGGCGGTCGAACGTAGCGTCCCTCGGCGGGATCGACCGGCGGGAAGTCACGGTGCGTCTCGACGAACCCGACATCGAGGAAGAACGGCCCCTCGCCGGTTGATTTGCCGAGGGCCGCGATCGTCCGCGCCGCCTCGGGAGCGACCGACGCCACCATCAGGTCAGTCGTGGTCGCGACGTGGTCGTAGCCGATCAGGCCGGGGTCCCCGCTCGTGACGTGCTGCACACCGCACAGGTGCGTCCGGTAGCCATTGGTGCGCAGGACAGCCGCCAGGTGCTGAGCGGGATCGGTCAGCGCGAAGCCGCGATGAGCGAGCCCGAGCATCCCCGCCGCATGGGGAGCCTGACCGGTCAGCAACGCTGCCCGGCTCGGCGAGCAGGTGGGGGCGGCGGTGAACGCCTGGCGGAACAGGACTCCCCCCTCGGCGAGGCGCTGGATGTTGGGCGTCTCCAGCGCGAACCCGTATGGCCGCACGTAGCGCCCGGTGTCGTGCGAATGAAGATAGAGGATGTTCGGACGATCGGTCATGGAACCTTCTCACATGGTGCCAACGGCAGCGAAAACAACGGAGATGGAACGCTAATAGGTCCAGCTTCGCGGGCGCGGCCGCTCGCGCGCGATCAATCGCTGAAGCAGCTGATGACGCAGCTCGCCGAGCGCCGGGGCGTATGCGGGCCGGTCCGCGACGTTCTCCATCTCATCCGGATCAGTCGTCAGGTCGAACAGGTACTCACGGCCCGACTCCTCGATCAGGTACCGGAACTTCCCGGTCCGCAACGTTTTCCAGCCCCGGTGCTCGGTTAGCGCCGATCCTGGACGGCCCGGATCTTCGACTCCCTTGCCGTCGAGCAGTGGCCGCAGCGACCGTCCCTGAACGGCGGGCGGGATCTGGATCGCCGCGCAGTCGAGGATCGTGGGCAGGACATCGACGGCTTCCACGATCGTCTCAACCGTGCCGGTCCGCGCGCCGTGCCCCGGAACCCGGACGATCAGCGGAACGCGGCTGACCGCATCGTCGGCGGGATGCCCCTTGCCGTAGCGGCCGTACTTGCCGAGCCACTCGCCGTGATCGGAGGTGAAGATCACCATCGTCCGCTCCGCGATCCCGAGCTCATCGAGCCGGTCGAGAATCCGCCCAACGTGGTGATCGACCTCGCTGACCATGGCGTAGTAGCCGTGGGTCGCGCCGCGGAGCTCGTCGTCGCCGGACGCGGCGTCTTCCGAATCGGGATTGCGTTCGTCACCGGAGACGGGCTGGCGCACCGGCACATCCGGGATCGCAAGCGTGGCGGGATCGTACTGGTCCAGATATTCCTGGGGCGCCACCCATGGGCTGTGCGGGGAGTAGAACCCGGCGATGCAGAGCCACGGTTGCCCGCCACCCTCGTCGAGGAAGGCAAGCGTACGATCGGCGACGAACGCGGTGTGCGTCAGCCCGGCGGGCGCACCGAACGGGATCTCGCGCTTCGGGAAGCGTTCTTCGGGATGATGGATGCCGTCGCCGATGCCCATCGTTTCCAGCCAGGTCGCGGAGTGGGGCGAGAGCCCGACGCTGACCGCGTCCAGATGCTCCGGGGCGCGGGCGCGAACCCAGGCCCGGTAGGCGTCTTCGTAGATTCCGGGTTCGTCGGCGATCTCGAGCTGGTCGAAGCCGTAGGCCGGGTGCGGCATGCGGTGATCGCGGTTCGCGTGCGGCAGCGCGTGCAGCTTGCCGATGTTCGCGGTCCGGTAGCCGTACGGCTTCAGGTAGTGCGGGAGAAGCGGGATGTCCTCCGGCAGCGGCACGCCCATGTGAGAGATCCCGAGCGTCTCTGGATACTGCCCGCTCAGGAAGCTCGCCCGGCTCGGCATGCAGACCGGGTTCTGGACGAAGTGACGCGAAAAAAGGGTGCCCGAGCGCGCCAGGCGATCGAGGTTCGGCGTCCGGATCCGTGAATTGCCGGACGTCCCGAGCGCATCCCAGCGCTGCTGGTCGGTGTACAGAATCAGGATGTTTGGACGCCGCACGCGCACCTCCGCCGATGGGCTGTCGCTGCCTGGCCGCAAGGCGATTGTGCCCCCGATCGCCCGGTTTGTCAGGTGGTTGTGCCCGGTCCCCGATCGACGCGGACGGTGCGCAACTCGTGCGAGCCATCCGGCCGGGTGAGCTCGTAGTAGAAGCGAATCCACTCCGGACCCTGCACGGCCTCGGCGTAACGCACGCTGCCCGGTCCGCGATCGGGGCCGATGGCGGGGCGTTCGACGCTCACCCGGCGCCAGCTGCGGAGATCGGAGCTGACGGCGAGCCCGCAGCGCTCCTCGTAATTCTCGGAGACATCCCGCGAACCGTCGTAGAGCGCGACGAAGCGCCCATCCTGGCGGAACACGGTGTTGATCCGGGCGGCGTAGGCATCCCAGCCATCGGCGCTCGGCTCGAAGATCGGGCCGTGCCAGGTCCAGGCGAGGCCGTCCTCGCTGGTTGCCAGCCCGCTCAGGGACTTGCTGGTGCCGGTGTTGTAGATATCGCGGGAGGCGTGCATTGTGGCCGGATCGACATTGCCCTCCGGGGTCGGGGCGTAGGAGACGATCATGTGCCAGGCCGGGCCGACCCGGCAGACCCAGGGATCCTTGATCCCCTCGCCACCGATGCCGGCGGCGGTCAGGATCGGCGTGCGCTGTCTCGCGTTGAACCGCTCTGGCGTGTCGGCTTCCAGGAGGTCGATCCGCCAGCGGCCGTCCGCCGGATCGACGAAGCTCAGGTAGAGCCGCCACGCTCCATCCTCGGTGCGGAGCAGGGCGCCGCGCTCGATCGACGACGTGCCCAGATCCTCCTTGCGGATCGAGGCGACGATCTCGAACCGCTCGCCGTCTTCACTCCGGGCGACCTGGAAGAGTCCACCGCGCTCGGGTTGCGGGCGGCGGGTGCGGAACGCGAGATAGTGGGAGGTTCCATCCCAGTAGCCGCTCGGGGCTCCGACCCACCAGCCCGGGCCGGTTCCTGGTGGCGAGAACACGGTCGTGCCGGTTTCCGAGTCGAACGGCGGCGGCACGTCGAGCGACAGAATCTCCCCGGCTCGAATCAGTCCGGGATCGAACGACCGATTGATCTGGACGTTCCGTGTCATGTCGTTCATGCATCTGCTCCCACGTCATCGCGAAAAAGAGATTGGCACCCGGCACGATGTCCATCACCGAACGCCCCTTACGTCCATCGTATCCCTGGCCGTCATGCTGACCAACGAATGGGCCGCATCCGCTCAGTTCCTGCGAAACTGCCTGTTGATGGGCCGCGTCCGCTCCATCCCTACGGGATGGCCTATTGAGCATTTCTCGGCGAAGCCGATCCGAGCAGCTGCATCGCGAAGCGGATGTGGGCATGGCCTCGCGGCGGCGTTGCCGCCGAGCGCTTCGCGCAAGGATTCTTCGCTGCGCTCTGAATGACGGTCAGCCTCGAACGGGCTACTCAAAACACTGGTTTTGCGTTCGGCATGACCGTGCCCGCCGGTGGCGGGTTCCGCTCGAACTCATCCATCCTGATGACCTCACCGGTTGCCGCCGAATGGTTGGCGGCGAGCGAGACCGCGATGCTCCGCGCGGCGCTCCGGGCCGGCGACCGGATCAGTGCCGGGTCATTGGTGCGGACAGCGGCGATGAAGTCCCCGTCGATCCGCCACGCTTCCGGCGCGCGGGTCTCGACCGGCTCCCGGTCGCGCCGGAAGACGGTGACATGGCCGAGCCGGATCCGGATCAGCAGCTCCCGCGCGATCACGTCGAGCCCATTGCTCTCCATGATTCCAGGAAATGTCGCGTAGGAACTCGCGATCGACCCGACGCCGCCGCTGGCGAACGACAGCGTGAGGCTGTACGAGTCCCAGTTCGGCAGCTCTTCCTCGGTGCGTGCGTTCTTGGCGTACGCCGCATACACGCTCGCCACGTCGCCGCCGAGGTCGCGCATCAGGTCGATCAGGTGCGTGCACTGATCGACGATCTGCCCGCCGCCGAACCGGCGGTCGGCGATCCAGGGAACGAGCGGGATCGTCCAGTACCACCAGCCGTTGAAAAGGGACACCGGCGCGTCGCCGAGTGCCTCGCGGGCGGCGTCGGTGGCCGGATTGGATCGCCACTGGTAGCCGGTCGTGCACAGGATGCCGGCTGCCTCGACGGCCTCGGCAATCGCGAACGCGTCCTGGACCGTGCTCGCGATCGGCTTCTCGACGAAGACGTTGATGCCCTGTGCGGCGGCACACAGAACCTGCTCGCGGTGTTCGCTCGCCGGAGTGCAGAAGTAGACGGCATCCGGCTCGAGCGCGTTCAGCATCTCGCGGTAGTCACCGAACGGCCTCGCGCCGGTGCGCGTGGCAAGCGCCGCCGCCGCCTCCGGCCGCACATCGGCGATACCGGTGATCCGGACATCCTTGATCCCCTGCAGCGCGCTGATGTGCGCCTGCCCCATCCGCCCCGCTCCGACGATCGCGACCGAAACCGTCATTGGTTGCGTTCCTTTCCGGGATCGCTCATCACACGCGAGAGTGCCCGTCGACCGGCGCGGTCATTCCGATACGGGTTCGAGATGGTCCGCATGGACCGGCAGGTAGTCTCCGAGATTCTCCCATGCTTCGCGCGTGTTGGGATCGTCCTCGTGCGCCGCATGGAACTGCGAGACGTAGATCGCGACCTCGCCCAGATCCCAGCGCATTCGAAAGAGCCGCATCGCGGCGGCGCAGATGGATTCGTCGCCGACCTTGTCGAGGTACGGGTGGACGTCGGTATCATCGTCGAGCATGAACCACAGGTCGCGCTCGCGGGGCGCCAGCCGCACGGTGTCCCAGTCGATCAGGTGCAGGGCGCCGTCGGCATCGCGCAGAATGTTGGCGGCGTGCGGCTCGCCGTGGGAGATGACCCACGGCGACGACCCCGCCCGCACGTGTTTCACCAGTTCCTCGTACCGGGCGAGCGCTTCGGTCAGGCGCGCGCGGTCGGAGCGGAGCAGGGCGCGCGCCGGTTCGCCGAACGGTCCCGACACCCACGGCTCGTCGATCGCGGCCAAGGCGGCAAGGAGGGAGTCGAGGTCCGGCAGGGTGAGGTCGATCGGCAAGGCGATCTCCGGATCGACATGCGCCGTCGCGCGGTGCAGCACGCCGAGCATCCGGAGCACCTCGGCGCGATCCGCCGCCGGGACCGGTCCATATGAGCTGAGCGGCAAGGCGTCGAGCCAGGGAGTAACGGCGACGGAAAACGCGCCGCTACCAATCACTTGGACGATCTCTCCCGTCTGATCGGGAACGGGCCCGGCGACGAACGAGAGCCCGGCGTCACTTTGGAGGGCACTCGCGGTCGAGAAGGCGCGGCGCAGGTTGGCGAGCGTCCCCGCCGCGCGATGCTCGTCGACCGTGACGAACCAGCGTCGCCCATCTCGCCCGATGGCGCTCCAGTGATGGCTGCCGAACCCAACCGCCAGGTACTCGAGCGCGGGATCGGCGATGTTCCAGCCGCTGGCGAGCGCGGCTCTCAGCTCGGCGACGCTGAGATCGACAGGTGGGGCAAGCATTGCATTGAACTCCGGCATGTGACAGCCGTTTCCAGAGGTTGCGCGCTTGGGACGCGGGAGGCGCTCCGCGCCGATACAAGACCGGCTCCAGCGTTTTGCGCTTCCGCCCTCGACGCGGCTGCTCGACGCGGCTGCTCGACGCGGCTGCTGGGATGAGAACTTCTCTACAGCGCGCTCTAACAGCAGCGGTCAACGGAAACGACATCAGGCGGGAACAATTGTCCCCGCCTGATGTCGTGAACGATCATGTGGTTGAACCAGGCGATCAGCGGCCCAGGCGGGCGGCCATCTCCTGCAGCATTGCCTGGTCGATTGGGCCGATCCCCGGCGCCGTCAACTGGGGCTCCGCCGGGAGGTCCGGCGTCTCGGCACCCTCGGGCATGCCATCGACGACGGTGAGCTCGCCGCCGTCTTCCGGATGCGCTCCCTTGAAGACTTCGCCGGCACGCGCGTAGTCCGTCGGGTTGTTCCGGAACAGCACCCGGTGCAAACCCGCGTCCTCGAGTTTCTTCGCTTCCGGGAACGCCTTGTTGCTGATGTCCGGGATCGGGAACAACTTGCTCAGGTCGGCCCCGGTCAGGACTTCCAGCGCCCGCGCATAGGCCACGACGTGGACCCCGCCGCGTACGAGCAAGTAACCGGTCATCGCCCGCACGGTCGGGTCGTCGGTCATCTCGTAGACGCGGATCTTGTTGGCGCGCGCGCCGCATTCGAGGAAGAAGTTGTGGAGCAGGTCCAGCTTGAGGTTGCCGCTGGAGAAGACGTTGTCGCCCGTCCATGGCCGGCCCATTGAATCCATCGGCAGCGCGGTCTGCCCGCTGGCGATGAAGTGATGCGTGTTGCGGGCTTCCATCCCGTCCTTGAGCGGGCTGGTCGTCGGATCGGTGCCGCGGTCGCTGGCGCCCGTCAGGAGCAGGTTGATGGTGTAGGCGACGAGCTCGATGTGGCCGAACTCTTCGGCGGCGATGTTGCAGATCAGATCGTAATACGGCCGGGCATCGTTCCGGCCCCGGAAGTTGAAGGACTGAAACGTGTAGTTCATCAGCGTCGACATCTCACCGAACTTGCCCCCCATCAGCTCCTGAACGGCAGCCGCGCCGTTCGGGTTCGGTCCCTTGGGGGCGGGAAGTTCGGTTGCGACGCGGTCGAAACGAGTAATCATAGGGGTAACTATCCTTTTCGATGGATGCTCAAGAGCCGGTAATTCATCGGCCCCGCCGGCGGAGAAGCCGGTGTCTTGTGGTCAAGCACGGCATATGCCACTGTGATCGTTCCGGTCCGCCTTCTGGACAATGACTCACAACCCGGGCGGTCGTCTTTCAGAGAGCAGGAGAGCAACACCCGGAGGTGAGTTCCTGGCGAACGGCGAGGGACCGGAACTGATCAGCCGGGGATCGCGGTTCCGGCTTCGCCAGGGCAAGCCCAAGGGTCGCCGCTGCCAGGGCAACGGCGGCGGAGTCCGGTTGAATGGGCAACGGGCGCTGGAGCGTGTTCAGCATTGGTGGGAAGCGCTCCCTTCGTCAGTGAAGGTGTGATCGTTGTCAAAAACTATGGGAGGTGGGGACACCATGCTGAACATTGCCCATCGTGGCGCATCCGGATACGCCCCGGAGAATACCCGTGCCGCCTTCGAACGGGCGATCGCGATGGGCGCCGACATGATCGAGACCGATCTCCAGCTCACCCGCGACGGTGCGCTCGTGCTCTTCCATGACACGACCGTAACCCGGACATCGAATGGCCACGGCCCGCTTGCCGATCACACCCTCGATGAGCTGCGGGCGCTGGACATCGGACGCTGGTACGCGCCGGAGTTCGCGGGGGAGCGGATCCTGACGCTGGCGGAACTGATCGCCGAGTTCTCGTCCCGGATTCCGCTTGTGCTGGAGATCAAGGATTCCCGCGCGACTCCGGCTCTCGTTGCGGCGATCGACTCGGCCGGGATCAGGGATCGCGTTCATGTCACCTCGTTCTTCTGGCCCGCGCTCCTCGATGCGCGCGCGCTCGACGCCTCCCTTACGCTCGGGTTCCTCAGCCGGGCGTTCGATGTCGACATCATCCGGCGCTGCGTCGCCCGCGGCTTCGCGCAGATCTGCCCTCACGTCGAGAGCGTGACCGCCGATCTGGCGGCGCGCGCTCACGACGCCGGCCTGGTCGTTCGCGCCCACGGGATCAGCGAGCGGCGCCAGATCGACACCCTGGTCGAGACGGGCGTCGATGGTGCCACCGTCAACTGGCCGGACTGGATTCCGAGCCGGGATCGTCGGGACCAAGGGACGGCCGGCTACGGCGGTTGCTAGTAGTTGTGCCCGTCGGAAACGGAGGGCGCGTCGCGCCGATTCAACGACCGGCTGCTGCGCGGAGCGCTTCCGCCGGCGACGCAGCTGCTGGGATCCCTCGCCGCGGAGTTTATCCCGAAGCGCAGTGAGGGACCGTCCCGACCGATGCAGCTGCGCCGCTGGTCCCGCGGGACCAGCACGCCCGTCCTTGCGGGCGTCTTGCCGATCCATTCGACGTCGCTCCGATGCCGCTTACAGGACATGCCCGCGGATCGGCTGGGAGAGATCCCAAACAGGCAATCCCGAAGGGCTTGATGGACCGCATCCGCTTGATCCCTTCGGGATCATCTGTTGGCGGATGCGGCCCATTCGCTTCGCTGCCGATGCGGCTGCTCGACACAACTGTCGGGATGACTATTCAGCCTTGACGGTCCACTCGTTAAACGTTGTGGTCAGGGCCTGCGTCTGACCCGTTTCGGAGGCGTTGTAGGCGGCCTCGATGATCTCGATCACGTGGCGGGCGTGCTCCGCCGTGACCGGGGACGCCTTGCCTTCCCGCACCCAATCGACCAGTTGCATGATGTCCTCGAAGACGTGCGCCTCCTCGATCTCGCGGTGCGGCCCAACGACGTGTGGCAGCGTCGCTTGAGCGCCGGAAACGCCGCCGCCCACCTCGTCCGCGAGCGCCTTTTCGGGATAGTCGAGGGGCGTGCCGTTGAGGTCGAACCCGGCGATCGAGCCCTCGGTCCCGAAATACGTCCCGCTGAACCAGTAATTGATCCCTCCGGCCGCCGTTCCGTAGGCCACCGCGAAGAGGCCGCCGCCGAAGTCGATCAGGATGCCGGTGTTGTCGTCGGCGTCGGTCGGGACGTGCTCGCCGTTGAACTCGCGCTCGGGGATGCGCACGCCCGAGATCGCCGTGACCCGTCGCGCCGGGCCGAGCACCGTTGTCAGCCCGTGCAGAGCGTAAACCGTCATGTCGTAGAGCGGGCCGCCGCCGGGCTTGCGAAAGTACCACGAGGGGTCGATGTTGGCGAGCGCCCCCTCGCCCTGACGCTCCTTCTCGTCGAGGTGGTACGTCCCGAACGCGGCGCCGGCGATCGCCCAGGTCGGCGTCCCGATCCGGCCATCGGCGATCGCCCGCTTGACGGCCTGGACCTGGGGCCGCAGCACCTCTCCCGGCGAAGCGACGATCCGGAGATTCTTCGCCGCCGCGAGATCGATCAGCTCGGTTGCCTCGGCGGCGGTCGTCGTCATCGTCTTGTTGAAATGAACATGCTTGCCCGCCTCCAGCGCAAGCTTGCCCTGCTCGTAATGGAGCCCGATCGGCGAGGCGATCGAGACGGCGTCGACCTTGCCATTGGTCAGGAGATCATCGTAGCCGGTCGTCGGGTAGGCGATGCCGAAACGTTCGGCGGCGGCCGCGGCGCGGCGCGGCACCGGATCGCAGATCGCCGCCAGGACGACCCGGTCCCGCACGTCTTCCCGGCTCAGGTGAGGCAGGATTCCGCGCTGCGCGATCGTGCCCGCGCCAACGATTCCGATCCGTACGACACTCATCACGGCATTCCTTTTCGCATGTAAGCGTTGAATGGCCGGTCGCGACCGGCCAGCATGTCGAGCCGACAGTATTTGACAGGGTAGCGCGCATTCGCGGGAGCGTCCCCGTCCGGTAGGGTTGATCGCGCCTGGGTGAGCCAAGCACCGCGAGGGGCAGGGAGATCAACTCCGATATAGCATGGATGTCGCTCCCGCGGCTCCCTGTGGAGCTTCCTCCGTGGGCGGGGAACTCCGCGATTCCCGCTCATGCGCTATCATTGCCTGTCAGTGTCGGCTGACCGGCCCGCATTTCCGCTGATACGGTGGCACATCCCGTGCAACACGTACGTATGGGCGATTGACGCAGCCCTTCACAGTCTTGGTTGACACACAACGTCAACTGGTGTCCGAAACGAACAGATGAGGGCATCGGGGGAGAGGGCTTTTTGGTGTGATCCTGACGCGTCATGAGGTGCATGACCGGAGACGGATCATACTGACGAGTGAGGAAGAGGAGAAAGAGGGATGAGCATGCTGGACGGTAAAGTGAAGGTTGTCGCACGATCGACGGCGGTGGCGCTGTTGCTTGGCCTGGCCGTAAGTGGCCCGGTCGCGGCGCAGACTGCGGCGCCGTCGGCAACGACGGCGGCGGGGCAGCCCACCACCGGCGCGCCGACCGAGGCGGTGGCCACCGAGGCCGCGAACGCGACGGAAGACGCGACAGAGGCCGTTGGCGTGACCCAGACGGCGGGCACCGAAGTGGCGACCCAGGCGGCCGGCACGACGCCGACGACGGTCGCGACGACGGCGACGACGACCGTCGATGACGAAGACGAAGGATTCGATGACTGGGGCCTGCTCGGCCTTCTCGGCCTGGGCGGCCTTGCTGGCCTCCGCAAGCGGACCGCGCACGTCGTCGAGCCAGTTCGGACCGAGCGCATCGAGACCGTCGCCGATCCGGTCCGCACCCAGCGTGTCGATGTCGATCCGACGAACGATCCCCGGCGCTAATCCGGGCTGACACGGAACCGCGGGAGCCTCGCCACATGGCGGGGCTCCTGTGTGTTCGGCGCGCAACGGCGGTTTTCAGAAGTAGTGCTCGTTGCACGCGGAGGGTTTTTCGCGCCGATTCGCGGCCGGCTCCAGCGCTGTGCGCTTCTGTTGGCGATGCAGCTGCTCGGTACGGCTGTCTGGCGTCCCCATTTGACTCCGCTCCGATGCCGCTTACCGATGCCGCTTACCGGGCAAGCTCTCGTCGCGCATTTTATCCAGGCAGCTGCATCGGAGCGACGCGTGGGACCGTCTCTCCGGCACGGCTGTTCGACACGGCTGTAGGGATGACAGGAGACGGGTACCTGTTTCACGAACCGCTGTAAATTGGAAACCCGCCCAATTCAATGGGGGTGATGATTCCAGGGATGTCTGTGTCGAAGGCGAATGGCTGGAACGAGTGCTGTGCAGACTCGTTCGGGATCGGCCTCGACGGCTTTCTTCACGCTTCCACCGGGCGCGCGTGGCGCCGTATCCAACTCCGGGCGGGCGATCCCCGTGATGAATGGTTCCCGCCTCATGGTCGTCTCGACCCCGATCGAGGTAGTCCCGAGCATGTCCACATGACGCAGCCGGAGCAGCAGCTGGCGGAGAGCGCACCGCCCGAGCAATCCCCTGCCCAAAACTATCGCGCGGTTGCTTCGACGCCATCGGTGTCGCCCGCTCCGGCTGCGTCGTCGAGCAGGAGTCGCGACTGGTTGCTCAAGGGGTATCCCCGCGAGATGGAGGGGAAATACGAGCGGGAAGGGCAGCATCACCAGCATTCATGGTGGCAAGTGATGTGCCTGACCGGTGTGGACTACTTCTCGACGCTCGGCTACCAGCCCGGTATTGCGGCACTCGCCGCGGGCACGTTGGCGCCGGTCGCGACATTGATCCTGGTCCTGATTACGCTCTTCGGCGCCCTCCCGATGTACAAGAGGGTGGCGGCGGCCAGCCCGCATGGCGATGGCTCCATCTCCATGCTCGAGAACCTCCTGACGTGGTGGCAAGGCAAGCTGCTCGTGCTCTGCCTCCTCGGGTTCGTTGCCACTGGGTTCATCATCACGATCACCCTTTCCGCGGCCGACGCAACCGCGCACGTCATCGAGAACCCCTATACCGGGTTCTTCCATGGGTACGAGATTCCGGTTACCCTCGTCCTGATCAGCCTGCTCGGGGCCGTCTTCCTCAAGGGCTTCTCGGAAGCGGTCGGCATCGCCGTGGCCCTGGTCGCGGTCTACATCGGGCTCAACATCGTCATCATCGCGGTCAGCCTGCTGGACATCGTGCATGACCCGGGTTTGATCTCGAACTGGCGATCGGTTGTATCGACCGACCATGGTAACCCGGTGCTGATCGTCGGTGCCGCCCTGCTCCTGTTTCCGAAGCTGGCCCTGGGTCTCTCCGGGTTCGAGACCGGTGTGGTGGTGATGCCACTCGTGAAGGGTGACCCGGGCGATACCCCCGAGCGGCTCACGGGGCGTATCCGGAACACGCAGCGATTGTTGACCGCCGCCGCCGTTATCATGAGTGTCCTGCTGCTGACCAGCAGTGTGGCAACGACCCTCCTGATTCCCCATGAGGAGTTCGAGGAGGGGGGAGAGGCGAATGGCCGTGCCCTGGCCTTTCTTGCCCATGAACGGCTTGGCGATCTGTTCGGGACCGTCTATGACGTGAGCACGATCCTGATCCTCTGGTTTGCCGGGGCTTCGGCCATGGCGGGCCTCCTCAACATCGTCCCCCGCTACCTCCCGAGGTACGGGATGGCACCGGACTGGGCGCGCGCCAGCCGGCCGTTGGTCCTGATCTTCACCGCGATCTGCTTCGTCGTCACGATCCTGTTTCGGGCCGACGTGAATGCCCAGGCCGGCGCGTACGCCACCGGGGTGTTGGCCGTTATTACCTCAGCCACGATCGCCGTGACCTTGGCCGCGCGGCGAAAACGCCAGCGGTGGGCCTTTCTCGGGTTTGGCCTGGTTGCCGCGATCTTCATTTACACGACCGCGATCACCATCGTCAAGCAACCACAGGGACTTCAGATCGCGGCCATCTTTATCGGGGCAATCGTCGTCACGTCGCTTGTCTCCCGGGTCTGGCGATCGACGGAGCTACGGGTGTCCCGTGTGCATTTCGACGCGACCGCCGAGCGGCTGCTCGAAGAAGCGAGCCGGAATGGGATCATCCGGGTGATCGCCAATCATCCAGACGACCGCTCGTCCCGCGAGTACCTCGCCAAGGAGCGGGAAGAACGCGCGGCGAGTCATATCCCCGCCGGAGATCCGATTCTGTTCCTTGAAGTCAGCGTGACCGACGCGTCGGAGTTCGCGCCAACACTCTACGTGCGGGGCGAGGAGATCGAAGGACATCGGGTGTTGCGAACGGACAGCTCGTCGATCTCGAACGCGATTGCCGCGATCCTGCTCGACATGCGCGATCGCACCGGAAAGCAGCCGCATGTGTATTTCGGCTGGATCGAGGGCAACCCGTTGAAATACCTGGCGCGGTTCGTTCTCTTCGGGGAGGGCGACATCGCTCCCCTGACTCATGAGGTCCTGCGCAAGGCCGAGCCGGACGCCCGCCGCCGCCCGGCCATTCATGTGGGATAAGATGGAGACGTCGCCCTCTCGGAGTTGACGTCATCTCGTCGCTCGCAAGCCCCTGCGCATTGCCGACGCTGAAGCTGGATAGCAGCGGAACAATCCGTGCAATGCTATGCTCGATCATCCGTTTCCGTCAGCCGTGATACATGAGGACACCGCAATGAGCAACAGACGAAGCCGGAACAACAAGCAGACCCTGCACTCCACTCCCGAGCAGCAGGTTAGTGAGGTCGTGGAGGTCAGTGAAGTCGGCCCAGCCGGTGAGGTCGTCGAAATGGCGGACGACTCCGAGATCGCCGTGGTTCCGGCGGGCGGGACGCTGGAGGCGCAATCCGCAACCTTCGACACCACGCTTACCGATATCGTCGAAGACGAAGGCGTCATTCGCGTTCCCCTGAGAGAAGAGCGTCTCGAGGCGCAGACGATCCCCACGCAATTGGGGAGCGTGCTGTTCCGCAAGCGGATCGAGGAAGTTCCCAGCGTCGAGGATGTTGAGCTGCACCAGGACGATGTCTCCGTCGAGCGCGTCGACAGCGATGAGCTGGTCGACGCTCGGGAAGACCCATGGTACGAGGGGGATACGCTCGTGATCCCGGTGTATCAGGAAAAGATCGTGACCGAGACGAAACTGATGCTGCGGGAGCTGCTCCGTGTCAAGCGCAAGGAGCGCATCGAGCACGTCATGGTCGAGGGGACGGTTCGGCGGGAAGTCGTCGATGTCGAGCCTATCGTCAACGACGAGGAGACCATCGCGGACGTCTCGCAGGTTGTCAACGACAAGCGCTGATGCGCGTCATCGGATACGAGAAACGGGGCGTCTCCTCAGGGGACGCCCCGTTTCGCTTGCCCGCGAAGGCATTCCCGGCCGGTGGCGGGGTCAGGAGCGCTTCTTCCGTTTTCCCTTGCGGGACGTGCCCAGGTCACCGACCGCCGTCGACTTCGACAACGTTTCCGCTTCACCGGTCACATGAATCTCTTCTCGGCGGAGGCTTTCCGTCACTTCCTGGGTTTCGGTCACATTTTCCTTGGAGATTTCGATTTCCTCGATGACGCGGGCTTCCTTCTTGACGTCGACGTCCTGGCCACGGACGTGCACATTGATGACCCCGCTCTCAAATACCGCTTCATCCGGGCTCAGATCCTGAGCGACCGGGTGCCGCGTCACGTTGACGCGCTCCTCGACCACCGGCACTTCGAGCGACTGCTCTTCCTCGATCACTTCCGTCTCGATCTGGACGGCCCCGCGATCGACCTCACGGGTGGTGACGTCCAGCTCTTCCTCACTGAGCTTTACGGTAATCTTCTCCGCGTTGTGATCGTGCGGAAACTCATGGTCCGTGAAATGTTCGAAGGGAGCCGGTTCGAGGACTTTTCCATCAGGAGCGGCCTCGCTCTGAAGTTCCACGGCGAGGGTGCCGCCGACCGGTGGCGAGGACCATGACTGAACTCCGGTCGTCTCGCCGGCCACCGTCGACGTTCGCGTCATGACCTCCGGCCTGGTGTCCCAGCCTTGTTCGAGGGCGGCATCCCTGGTCATGTCCAGGGAGATCTGGTTGCCGTCGACGCTCGCGATCGCGTCGCTCGGGATGTAGTAGTCGGTCTTGAAGAACAGGCCCTTGCCGGCGACGACGTAGTCGCCCTCAACCCGATCCACCGTCGCCATCTTTTCGCCGTCGGAGCCGACCACATCCATGCCATCGGTGATATCGGAGAGTGAAATATTATCGACCATCGCCTGATTCTCCTGTTTCCCGTCGCCGGAGGTGTTCCGGACACGTGAGCGCGGTGCTCGTACGCTATGGCGTATACCAATGCACCTTGTATACCAACGCCGCGTGGATCGCGGGCGATCATCCCCCATCAGCCCTGGTGCGGACTCGCACGCCGCTTTCCGGCCGCCCGGCTCACCGGGATCGCGGAGCCCGCTGGTGGGTGGCGAGTGCCGGGTGGGGCCGTATGCTTGATTGGCGCAAGGACATGCCCGGGGCATCGAGCGCCCCGAGCCGAAGGTAACGCAGTCGAGGAGCCAGCCATGCCAACCGGGATTGATCACATCGTTATCGCCGTCCGCGATCTTGATCGCGCCACGGCCAATTTTGGCGCGGCCGGGTTCACGGTCGCTCCGGGCGGCGAGCACACCAACGGCGTTACCCACAACGTGCTGATCTCCTTCGGCGACGGGTCCTATTTCGAGCTGATCGCCTGGAAGCAACCCGACGAGCCAGCGGACACCGCCTGGTGGCGCCGGTTTCAGGCTGGGGAAGGGGTGATCGATTTTGCGCTCCGGACCGACGACCTCGACGCCGAGGTGCGCCGGCTCCAGGCGTCTGGGCTTAATGTCCCCGAGCCGGAGGCGGGCGGCCGGACCCGGCCCGATGGGCAGCGCGTCGAGTGGCGCAATCTCCACTTCGGCGAGGGAAGCGCGCCGTCGCTTCCCTTCTATTGCCACTCGACGAACGACCGCTCGCTGCGCGTACCGGGCGGTACGGCGGCGATCCACGCGAATGGCGTCACCGGCGTCGCCGGGGTCACGATCGGCGTCACCGAACTCGACAAGACATCGCGCGATTTCGCCCGTGTGACGGGATCGCCCGGTGAGTCCGGACGCTTCGCCTTCGGTGACGCCGGTTCGGTCTGGATCGCGCTCGTGGAACTGGCGTCGGACGATCCGGTGCGGGACGACCTGCCAATCGAGATCACGTTGGCGACGAATCGCGGCCGGGCCGGGGAGATCGACCCTGCCCTCACTCATGGTGCCCGCCTGATCGTTGAGGGCCCGAGCAGTGCTGGCGTCCATCACACGGTCCTGTAGCGGCCGATCGCGGAACGCTGATTACCACCGATGCCGCTTTCCGATGCCGCCTACAGCGGGGACCCTACGGAATGGCCTCCGGAAATCGGTCAGGCGGGGTGGCGGTAGCGGGGCATTGCTCGAAGCCGGCTCCATGACAAAAGACCGGACCAGGCGGCGTTGCCCAGTCCGGTCTTTTGTTTGCGATGACAAGTGACGTGCGCTCAGGCGCTACATCCCGGACAGGGACGCGCTTTCGCTGGCGGTCTTGGCGGTGCGGTTGCGAACGACGATCGCCGCCGCTCCCAGGCCCACGGCTCCGGCGGCGGCAAGGGCGCCAATCTGGGCCGAGTCGCCCGTGGAGGCTGGGCCGGTTCCCGTGGACGGCATCCCGGACACGATCAGCGGTGTCGCCGCCGCCAGCACGTCGGCTGGCGCGATCGCGGGCTCGAACGCATCGGGGAACGGAATATCGCCATTGATCAGGTTCAGGTACGACGCATGGCGAGCCTCGATACCGTGAATCGTCAGCGCCGCCGTCAGCAGATCATCGTTGTCGATGAGGAACTGGGCCGCTCCGGTGTAGGCACCGGTGCCGAGATTCTCAAGCACCTGGGCAGTCGCGATGTAGCTGACGACGTCCGTTACACCAAAGCTGTACATCAACTCGCCGACCGGCGTTCCGCCGAGACCTTCGATCGTCGCGATCAGCGCATCGACGTGTGCAATCTCATGCGCTTCGATGCTCGTCAGGCGGTTGACGACGAGGCTGCCAAACCCGGCGGCCTCGATATCCGCGCCGGAGAACTCCGCGTTGTACTGGCGGTAGAACTTGGACTCGAGATGCTCGAGGGTGAGAGCGTAGTTGAGAACGTCAATCGGCCCTTCGAAATCCTGCGCCATCGCCGAGCGGAAGCCGAGCGCAGCGGGAGCCGCGAAGCTGGCCATAGCTACCCCACCGGCTACAAGCGACGTGCGCAATGCGCCGCGCCGGGTCAGCGAATGGCTCTGGGCCTGAGTCAGGGCGTCGGTCAGGCTCCGGTGATACGTGGTTGCCTTTGAGGGAAACATGTCATCTCCTCCAGTTCGACGGTCATCGCGTTCCAGAACCGCGGGTTCCGAATCGCGCGCCTCGATCGGATCTACTGAACGATGAACGGGCCGGCGATTTCGAGGATTTCGGCGCGCGTCTTCGGTGTCTCGAATGCGTCGGGGAACGGATCGGCGCCGGTGACGAGATTGAGATAGGATGCATGGCGGGCTTCGATCGCGACGATCGTGCCAGCCGCGTTCAGGAGATCGACACTCTCGATCGAGGCGGCGGCGCCATCATAGGCCGACACGCCCGTGTTTTCGAGAGCGGCGGCAACACCGAGGAATCCGTCGGCATCCTCGTATCCGAAGTCGTAGGTTGCTTCGTCGACCGGCGTGCCGCCGAGGGATTCGATCGTGCTGACCAGCGCGTCGACGTGTGCATCCTCGTGATCGCGGATCAGGGTGAGGTTATCGAACACGCCAGCGTTGAAATCGTCGGCGCTGAACTGGGCGACGCCGTCCCGGTAGAACGCATACTCGAGGTGCTCGAGCGTAAGCGCGTAGTTCAGGATGTCGATGTCATCCTCGAATGCCTGGGCCGCGACGAGCCGGGTCAGTGCCGGGGATGATGCCATCGCCATCGCGGCGGCCCCGCCGATCGCGAGCTTGGTGCCGGTGCCAACCATGGTGCGGCGGCTTACCAAACGCTCGCGCTCTTCCGAAATCGCGCTCATGAACAGCTCATGAAGTGCTGACATGCAAGACCTTCCTCTCCCAACGAACGAAACGTAGGTCGATGTAAAGAGATCCGATCGATCGCTTTACGTAGGGTGTCTGACACACGCTATCGTGTCTTCCCGGTACAACGCGCCGGATGCAGTTATGGATCACTCTTTCAGTTGTAAGCAAGAGCCATGCCGGAGCGAGCCACCGCGAAGTGGTGCCCACGGTGGTACAACCGCGACGGTAACCAGCCCCTGGTGCCGCCCGTGCTTGGCAAAACCCGCCACCGAGCATCTCCATCGTCTCGTGCCGGCCGGTAGTGAGCGTTCGGTCGCCACGTGTGCCGCGACATCGGCAAACATGCTGGCCGTCCAGAGCCCGATGAGCATGATCCAGAGCGAAAATGCGATCGACAGGGACGACTCATCCTCGATGTGATCGGTGAGCGTAATCAGCGATACTAGCGTCACGACTGTCGCGTAGACGCGTTCGCGCAGGGAGCGGCCGACCGGCGGCTCCCTGCGGTGCGGCATGATCGCGCGCATGGCGAATCGGGACGTCACGGAACACTCGAGAGCGATGCGGCGCCGAACTGGGCCTCATGCAGCCGGCGATACACCCCGTCGGCGGCGACCAGCTCCTGGTGCCGTCCCTGCTCGGCGAGACCGGATTCGTCCACGACCACGATCCGGTCGGCGTTCTGGATCGTCGCCAGCCGGTGGGCGATCACCAGCGTCGTACGCCCGACCGAGAGCTCGGCCAGCGAGTACTGGATCGCCCGCTCGGTTTCCGTGTCGAGCGCCGAGGTCGCCTCGTCGAGAATCAGGATCGGCGGATTCTTGAGGAACATCCGGGCGATCGCCAGACGCTGCTTCTGCCCGCCCGAGAGCTTCACCCCGCGTTCACCGATCAGCGTGTCGATCCCGAACGGAAGCCCCGCGATCACATCTTCCAGCCGTGCTCGCCGGGCCGCCTCCACGATGTTCTGTTCCGGGGCATCCAGCCAGCCATAGGCGATGTTGTCCCGGATCGAGCCGGGGAAGAGAAAGACATCCTGCTGCACGATCCCGATCTCGCGCCGCAGGGAAGCCAGCGTCATGCCCCGGATGTCGATCCCGTCGATCGAGATCCGGCCCGAGCTGACCTCGTAGAATCGCGGCAGCAGCGACGAGATCGTCGTCTTGCCCGCGCCGGAGGGACCGACGAACGCGACCGTCTCACCGGGATGGATCGTCAGGTCGATGTGCTCCAGCACGTTCTTGCCAGATCCGTATCCGAACGTCACATCCTCGTAGATGATCGCGCCCCGAAGGTTGGAGACCTCGATCGCCTCGGGGCGGTCGACGATGTCCGGCTGAACATCGAGCAGCTCGGTGTAGCGACGGAACCCGGCGATTCCCTTTGGATAGATCTCGAGCACCGAGTTGATCTTCTCGACCGGCCGGAAGAAGACGCCAACCAGCAGCAGGAACCCGACGAAGCCGCCGTTGCTGAGCTGCCCATGCAGGACATAGTAGGTTCCGGCGACCATCACCACGAGCTGGGTCAGGCGCATGCTCATGTAGCTCAGTGACATGCTGGCGGCCATCGTCTTGTAGGCCTCCAGCTTGGTCTCGCGGTACTGGGCGTTGTCGATCGCGAACAGCCGCCGCTCGTGATCCTCATTGGCGAAGGCCTGGACCACACGCATGCCGCCGACGTTGGCCTCGATCCGGGCGTTGAAATCGCCGACCCGCCCGAAGAGGCTGCGCCAGGTCCGGGTCATCCGTCCACCGTAGCGGCTCGTCACGAACCCGGTGATCGGGACGATGATCGCGGTGATGAACGCCAGTTGAGGGTTGACGACGAACATCAGGGCGAAGGCCCCGGCGAACGTCATGACCGCGATGAAGAGATCCTCCGGCCCGTGATGGGCAACCTCGCCGATCTCTTCCAGATCCTTGGTCACGCGAGCCACGAGATGGCCGGTCTTTTGGTTGTCATAGAATCCGAATGAGAGTTTCTGGAGATGATCGAAGCTCTTGCGGCGCATCTCGGTCTCGATGTTGATCCCGAGCATGTGCCCCCAGTAGTTGACGACGACCATCAGCCCCGTGTTCAGCAGGTAGATCGCGAGCAGGGCGACCGAGGCGAGGATGATCAGATTCCAGTCCTCGCCCGGCAGCAGCGTGTCGATGAAGGAGCGGACCGCCATCGGGAAGGCGAGCTCCAGCAGGCCCGAGATCACCGCGCACGAAAAGTCGAGGATGAAGAGCGCGCGGTGCGGCCGGTAGTAGGTGAAGAAGCGCTTGAGCATGGCCGAGGTGGGCTGCGTGGTGGAGGTCATCGCGTCAAGGAGTCCGATCCGGTGCGTTGGCGATGCGAGGGAGGGCCGAGTTGGTCGGGTTCGGCCGCCGATGGATTCAGTTTACCCGGTCCCATCCATGACGAAACCACGATATCGGAGGGATCGATGCCCACGTCTCTTCCTTCCCTATGGCCAGATGGCTAGCCTACTGGACAGCCGGCCAGGATACGCGACACTACCTGAACGACGCGCGCCGCCTGAAAGCTGGCGATGACCGGAGGAGGAGTCGCGATGCATTGGGTCGCGCGGGGGTTGCTCTGCGGTGCGGTGGCGACCTTCCCGATGACGATCGTGATCCTGGTCGGCCGGAAGGTGGCGGGGTTCCGGACCCCGCCGCCGGTCGAGATCGCGCACCGGATCTCCCGGCGCGCCGGAATCCCCCGCCCGCGGTCGGAAGGTGGTTTCCGCCTCTTTTGGCTCGCCGCGCACATCGGCTATGGCGCGGGCTGTGGCATGCTTTACGTCCTCGTCCGGCGGTGGCTCCCGTCTCACCCGGCACCGGCCGGGTTGATCGCCGGCGGTGCGGTCTGGGGCGTCAGCTATCTCGGCTATCTCCCGCTGCTCTCGCTCTATCCGGCGCCAGAAGACGACGCCCCAGACCGCACGCTCGTGATGATTGCCGCCCACGCCGTCTACGGCCTCGCCCTCGCCGAGACGGAGCGGCGCGTGCGTTATCTGGCACCTGAAAGGCCCTGAAGCGGGACGGTATCGGACATCAGAATATCGAGGAAGGGACACGTGCACCATGGCTATTGCCACCACGGAACGAGCGGTCGCCACACAGGCACGGAGCGGGATCGTCGATTGCGACGTTCATCCCTATCCGGTAAGCACCGACGAGATCCGGTCCTACCTGCCGATGCCCTGGCGCGACCGCTTCGGCGGCGGCGGACGCGGCTTCTTTGGCAACCCGGTCCATGGCTCGCGGCTCGACAGCAACCCGCCCGGCGGTGGCCCCACCGGATCCGACCCTGATTTCCTGCGTACTCAGCTCATCGACGAGTTTGGGATCGCCTACGCCGTGCTCCTGCCCCGCGCATTCTGCAATGTCCATCCGGACCCGGACTTCGGCACGGCCATCGCCGCCGCCTACAACGACTGGCTGGCTGACACCTGGCTCTCGAAGCACAACCCCGACGGCGTCTTCAAAGGCTCGCTGACGATCAATATCCATGATCCGATTGCGGCCGCAAAGGAAATCGAGCGCTGGGGCGGGCATCCCCATTTTGTCCAGGTGATGACTGATTCCGGCGCTCGCGCGCCTCTCGGGCAACGCCAGTACCACCCGGTCTACGAGGCCTGCGAGCGGAACGGGCTCCGGTTCGCCGTGCATCCCGGAACCGACGGGATGGGCATCAACGTCCAGCCCAGCCCCGGTTACCCCACCCACTACATCGAGTGGCACACCTGCCTCTCGCTCGCCTTCCAGGCTCATCTCGTGAGCATCCTCACCGAAGGTATCTTCGAGCGCTTCCCCGGCCTCGGGATGACCTTCGTCGAAGGGGGCGTGAGCTGGCTCCCGCCACTGATGTGGCGGCTCGACGCCGAGTGGAAGGCGCTTCGCTCCGAGGTTCCCTGGCTGACGAAGGCGCCGTCCGCCTACCTGACCGATCATGTCCGTCTCTCCAGCCAGCCGCTGGAGAACCCGGACACCTCGCGGCACCTGCTCCAGATCCTGGAGATGATGGACGCGAAGTCGATCCTGATGTTCGCCAGCGACTACCCGCATTGGGATTTCGACTCTCCCACGCATGCCTTCCCGAAGCTGCCCGCCGACCTCCACGAGCGGATCTTCTCGGCGACCGCCCGCGAGTGGTACGGATTGCCGGCACCGAATCCGGCGAGCTGAACGGGGGATTGCAATGGCACGGCATATCGTCGGCACGGTGAGCGACTTGCCACCCGGCGAGCGGCGCATCGTGGAGGCTGAAGGTCGCTCGATCGGCGTCTTCAACGTCCATGGGGCGTTCTTTGCGCTGCGCAACAGTTGCCCGCATCAGGCCGCGCCGTTGTGCCTCGGGTCGATCAAGGGGATGACGATGCCGAGCAAGCCGGGCGAGTACATCTGGGCGCGGGACGGCGAGATCCTGCGCTGCCCCTGGCACGGCTGGGAGTTCGACATCACTACCGGGCGCTCGATCTTCAACCCGCACCGGACGCGGGTAAAGGCGTACGATGTCACGATCGAGGACCGGCTCGATCGTGACGATGACGATGATCCATCCGTCGAGACCTTCCCGGTCTCCGTCGAGGACGGCTGGATCGTCCTCCACCTCTAGTAGTGCGTCAGGCGTGATCTGCCGGTGGCAGGGAAGGTGCGGGCGTCGTGAGCAGTGACCCGCATGTCCGCCGCAGGAGACCCCGCCATGGCCTATCCCTATCGCATTGTCCTGACCGA